>Ga0183098_10446_pt1 | contig 83636 bp, 54 predicted proteins | sample BioMet9_FD_128884 | JGI IMG/M metagenome (GOLD analysis project Ga0183098, IMG submission 128884) | Microbial communities from bioreactor (seeded with sewage sludge) at Lawrence Berkeley National Lab, California, USA - Biofuel... | ecosystem: Engineered > Bioreactor > Anaerobic > Unclassified ...
CCATCGCGTACAAAGCAAATTAGATAGTTAAAGTAAGTAAATACGCAGGGAAAATAAAGACGCAAAAAACAGAACAAGCGCATGAAAAACGGCACACCCCCCTTCTTGGTTGGGATGGTCCTTTCATGCGCTCTTTTTTTGTTGGCTTAAAAAGCCATCTAATTATTGATTAATCAAAATGTGATTCCCTTACTCCCCCACCCCGCAAAACCGCACCAGCGTATCAAACAGCTTTTCCGGATCCACAGGCTTGGCGATATGGGCATTCATGCCGGACTCCAGGCTTTTCAGCACGTCATCATCGTAGGCGTCGGCCGACATGGCGACGATGGGGATGGTCCGGGCATCGGGACGGTCCATCCCCCGGATGGCCCGGGTGGCATCCCGTCCATCCATGACGGGCATACGGATATCCATGAGGATGGCGTCAAAGGTGCCGGCAGGTTCTTCGTTGAAGCGGTCCAGACCCTTTTGCCCGTTTTCCGCGGCGGTCACCGTCATTCCTTCCATTTGGAGGAGACGGGTGGCGATTTCCCGGTTCATGGCGTTGTCCTCGCACAGCAGGACGTGCCGTCCCCGGAGGCTTTGTGTTTGGCGTTCCCTTTCCTTTTCCCGGGCCAGGCTGTCGTCCACCCGTTCAAAATCCAGCTCGATCACGAACTCCGATCCCACGCCCAGTTCACTCTTCACGGCAATGGTGCCGCCCATGAGGTCCACCAGCTTTTTGACGATGGACAGTCCCAGACCGGAGCCCCCCACGTCCGCCGTGGCGTCGGTGCGTTCCTGGCTGAAGGGCTCAAAGATATTGGGCAGGAAGTCCGCGCTCATGCCGACCCCCGTGTCCCGCACGGTCAGGCGGTCCCGCAGACGGTTTTTCTCCAAGGCCACACATTCCACCGACAAGGTGACCTCCCCTCCCGGAGGGGTGAACTTCACCGCGTTGGACATCAGATTGATGAGGATTTCCTGGAGGCGCAGGGCGTCCACGTTGATGGTGGCCATCAGCGCCCGGCTGTTGTCCACCGTCAGGCGGACCCCCTTTTCGTCCGCAACGGGCTTGATGGACGTGAGGATCCGGCGGATGACTTCATTGCACCGGACCGGTGCCGGCTTGAGGATAACTTCCCCGGTTTCAATTTTGGACAAATCCAGGGTATCGTTGATCAGGGTCAGCAGGATATTCCCCGCCCGGCCGATTTTTTTCAGGTAGGCCGCTGCCTGGGCCGGGTCATCGGTCTGGGTGGCCAGCCGGGTGTATCCCAGAATGGCGTTGAGGGGGGTGCGCATATCGTGGCTGACGTTGGACAGGAAATCCGACTTCATGGCGTTGGCGTGCTCTGCCTCCTGGAGGGCCCGGCGGATGCGGGCGGTCTGTTCCCGTTCCTGGAGGAAGGCGTCGGTGATGTCCGTCCGGGTCATGAGGATTTCCTCGTGATGCTCATCCAGATAGCGGAAGGTGAGCTGCTTCCGGCGTTCATGGCCCGCCCCGTCCCGGCTGGAATAGGTAAAAACGTAGTCCTCGTGGGCGGCCAGCTCCCGGGTCACCTGGGACAATGTCACCCGGGGCAGCACATCCTTCCAATCCGCGTCATCGGCCATGGTGCCCACCACCTGGCGGATGGTGGCGTCGTAATCCCGCTCCTCCCCGCCGTCGGTGGACTGCACTTCCCGGTTGGAGCAGTAGTACCCGATGTGGTGGGTTTTGACATTGATGAGGGCGATGCTGTCGTGCTCCCGCTGGGTGATGGCGGCGATGATTTCCTCTTCCTTCCTTTCATAATCTGCGTCCACCGAATAGGCCACGGCCTCGACGATGCGGCTCATGGGGTCCTGGAGCATGTTGACCGAGGTATTGACCCAATGGGAATCCCCGTTGTCCATCACCCGGCGGTAATTCATGGACAGACGGGTCTGTCCGTGGGCGAAGGCGTCCAGCAGGGCCGTCCGGTTGAAGACCCGCAGAAAAGCCTGGCTTTCCCCAATATCGGGGATGATGGCGGCGATGTTGGCAAAGAGGCCGTCCACCGTCCGCGCACTGATCAGGTTTTGGACCTTGGTGGAGGTGCCGTGGCCGTCGCCGCAGCGATTGTCTGTAAGATTGAGGCGGAAGGTGCACAGTGCCCGGGGATTGGCCGCCAGTAAATCCTGGAGGGAATGGCGGTATTTGTCGTTTTCCCGCTTTTCCTCGGTGATATCCCGTAGGATGCCGAAGGCCTTTTCCGGCTTGCCCTGGGCGTCCCGCACCACGGTGAACACCGCCCGGTTGAAGCGCGCCGGCGCACCGGGGCCCGGCTGGGTCCAGAATTCCGCGGTGGACACGGCCTTCCCCGAATGGATATCCTCAAAGAGCCTGCGCACCACGGGCCACTCGCTCTCCGGCGAATTCCAAAAAAGGGATTCGGGCACCCCTTCCACCACGTCGGGCAGTCCGGGCAAAACGGCACTGCTTTCCTGACGGGTCAATACCCGGCCGGGGATGTCGTAGGACCAGACACCCAGGTCGGCACCGCCCACGGCGACCTTGTACATCTCCCGGCTGTCCCGCAGCTTGTTCTGCAGCTCGCGGTTTTCGGTCACATCGTCCACGTACTGCACCATGGCTTCCCGGCCGAACCAGGACATGAAGCCACCGGCGATGTGCTGGTAAAGGCCCCGGTCCTTAAAATACCGGTCCATCTCGTACAGCGCGCCCGGCTGGACCCTGCCTATAAAGCACCATTCACAGGGAGCGTCATTCCCCCGGATGTACTCGTAGCATTTCCGGCCGGCAAAATCAGGCCCGTTGCCTTTGACGTATTCCCGGGCGGCCCGGTTGGCGTACAGCATCTCATGGGTCCGGCAGTCGCTGACGTAAATCATGGTATTGGAATGATCCAGCAATTCCTGATAGTTGGACAGATATTCCCGCGAAAGCCCCTTTGCCCTTTCCAGGCCCTTATCGGTTGGTTCCATTGACCCCACCTCACCTTTGCATGTTATGGGTTTATTGTAACGCTGTTCTTGCTTTTTTTCAACGTTTCTGAAAAAAATATCAGGCAATAAGCACCGAATTGGCCATGACCGCGGCGGCCACGGCGATGGCGGAGTCATCGGTGTGGAAGCGGTCCTGATGGAGGGCTACCCCCTCTTCCCCCGGTGGGCAGCTGCCGAACCAGTACAGGAAGGACGGCTGCCACGGACCACCGCCAGTACGCCGGTTTCCACCGGCAGATCCAAAATCTCCACCCCGGGCAGGGAGTTCAAAAATCCGCTAATCCGCCGGGTCGTCTCAAATTCCTCATTGGACACCTCCGGATGGAGGACAATGTCTTTAAATTCCGCGCCCTTTCCCGGGCCGGCGCCAACCCCGGCCCATCAGATCCCGGTAAAATACACCCCGTGGCAAGGGGCCTTCCACAGGGCCAGCAGCTCATCGTCCATGCGGGCCAAAAAGAGCTGGAAGCCCGCCGCCTCCTGGACGGTCAGGATGTCCCCGATGCGGTTGGCCACGATGTCGATGCTCCGCTCCTTCAGATAGGCCGCGCATTTCCGGTAGATGATGAACAGCTCCATCAGGGTGGTGGACCCCATGCCGTCCAGAATCACCATGACCTTTTCCCCGTTTTGAATGGCGAGGTCCCGGAGCAGGGGGCCCAGCATGATGACGGTGGTTTCGTCAGCGGTGCGCAGCTTCTGGCGGCCGCCGCCTTCCTCGCCGTGCTGGCCCATGCCGATTTCCATGTCATCCTCGCCGAATTCCGCCAGCCGCTTCCCCGTCACCGGGTGGGTGGCCCCCCAGACGCCCACCGTCAAGGTCGCCATCTGGTCCGCAAAGCGCTGGGCGATGGCTGCCACCTCGTCCAGGCTCTTGCCCGCGGCGGCCGCCGCCCCGGCGATCTTATAAACCGGCACGCAGCCCACCAGACCCCGCCGGTTCGACGCCTTCTGCCGGGGGGCGTTGGAAATGTCGTCCTGGGTGACGATCATGCGCACGTCGATGCCCCGCCTGGTGCATTCCTCCACCGCCCGTTGGCCGCTGAGCAGGTCCACCGCGTGGTTCAGGACCACCAGCAGCACGCCTTTGCCCCGGTCCACCCGGGTGATGGCCTCGATCGTCGGCCCCGCCGACGGCGCCACGAAGATATCCCCGGCCACAAAGGCGTCCAGCAGTCCTTCCCCCACGTAGCCGATGGCGCAGGGCTCGTGACCGGACCCGCCGAGGCTCACCAGTGCCACCCGGTCCGCCTCGTCGATTTTAGGGTTCACCACGATCCGATTCTTTTCCAGCCGGACCATCGATGGGTTGGCCAGCGCAAAGCCCTCCAGCAACTCGTCGACCACCGCTTCCGGGGCATTGATAAATTTTTTCATGCGCTTCCTCCCCTCTATCCGCTCACGGTCATTATTAAAATGGCCATCGGATTAAACATTGTTATTATATCACGAAAACATTAACAAAAGATGAAATCCCCCGGCGATGGCCGTCTCACCGCGCCATCGCCACAAGCCGTTTGACGAAGTCCGTGGCCGGAGCCTCCAGCAGTTCCTCCGGCGGGGCAAACTGCTGGATTTTCCCGTCATCGATGACCAGGACCCGCGTGCCCAGCTTCATCGCTTCGGAAATGTCGTGGGTGACGAACAGGACGGTGATTCCGGTCTTTTCATAAATCTGACGCAATTCGATCTGCAGCTGGCTGCGGGTGATTTCATCCACCGCGCCGAAGGGTTCATCCATCAAAAGGATTTCCGGCGAGGCGGCCAGGGACCTGGCGATGCCCACGCGCTGCTGCTGGCCGCCGGACAGCTCCGCGGGATACCGCTTCCGCATCTCTTCGGGGAGCCCCACGATCTGCATCCACTTGGAGACGGCATTCTTCGTCCGCTGGCGGTCATTCTTATTGAGCAGGCTGGGCACGTAGGCGATGTTCTGCTCCACCGTCATATGGGGGAACAAGACGCTGCCCTGGATGGCGTAGCCGATGTTCCGCCGCAGGTCATCCTGGTTCCGGTCCCGGATGTTTTCACCGTCGACGTAGATATTCCCGGCCGTGGGGATAATCAGACCGTTCACCATTTTCAGGATCGTGGTCTTCCCCCCGCCGGAGGACCCGACGATGGTGATGAATTCACCGCGCTCGATGGTGAGATTGAAATCCTCCAGGATCGTCTTATCACCGTACGCCTTCTTGATATTTTGGAATTGAATGGCCGCTGTCATTGGTTTCCGCCTCCTGCATTCAAAAGCTTATGTTTCTTCAAGAAATCTTCGGCAACCGCTTTGGGCTCCTTGCCTTCTGATTCCACCGCGTTGTTCATTTTGGCCATATCGTCGTCGGAAATCGTGTCCTTGAGCTTTTCCAGGGTGGGCTGCAGTTCCGGATACTTTTTCAGAACCGCTTCCCGGACGACCGTGCCGCAGCGATAGGAGGGGTAGAACTGTTTGTCATCCTTCAGGACGACGAGGTTCGAAGTGGAAAGCTGCCCATCCGTCGTGAAGATCACCACCACATCGATCTTCCCTTCATTAATCGCCTGGTACTTGAGGCCGATATCCATGTCCATGGTCTTCTGGAACTGGTAGCCGTACGCGTCACTCAGGGCCTGATAGCCGTCCTGCCGCTCAAAGAAATCGTACTCCGCCCCAAAGACGAGCTGGTTGGAAACCGCGCTGAGGTCGGAATAGGTCTTTAAATTGTACTTATCCGCCACTTCCTTTCTCACGGCGAGGCCGTAGGTGTTGTTGAATCCGTACATGCCGACCCACTTCATTTTCAGCTTGTCATTGTATTCCTTCTGAAGGGTATCAAACAGGGACTCGGTGTACAGGCCGCTCTTTTTCAGCACCATGTTCCAGCCCGTCCCCGTATACTCGGGATAAAGGTCGTACTCGCCCTTTTCCATGGCGGGCTCGATATTGGAGGTGCCGCCGCCGATGCCCTGGGTCAGCTCCACATTGAGGCCCGTGTCCTGTTCAATGAGCATCTTCAGCATCTCTCCCAGGATGTACTGTTCCGTCATGGGCTTTGTGGCGATGTGGATGGTATCCTGTTTCCGGGTCTGTGCGAAAACACCGCCGACGATGCCCACACACACACAGACCGCGACGACGGCCAGCACGCGGCTGTTTTTGCCCTTGCCGCTCCTGCGCTGGCTCATACTGTTTTCAAGGAGGCCCAGCAGGAAATCCATCACCAGGGCCAGCAGGGCGATGAGCAGGCTGCCGACCATGGTCATCGCCGTATTGTTGGTGGTAATGCCCCGGTAGATGGCGACGCCCAGGCCCCCGGCTCCGATGAAGGAAGCGATCCCGGCCAGGGCGATGGTCATCGTCACCATGCTCCGTATCCCGGACAGGATGACCGGCATGGCCAGGGGCAGCTTGATACGCCATAAGATCTGGGACTCCGTGCTGCCCATCCCCTTGGCCGCCTCCAGAATGGCGGGATCCACGTTGGTAATCCCCGTGTGGGTATTGCGCACCATCGGCAGCAGGGCGTAAATCGTCAGGGCGATGATGGCCGTGGCATTGCCCACGCCGGAAAAGGGGATCAGGAACCCCAGCATGGAAATGGACGGGATGGTATAAAGAAAATTGATGACGCTTAAGGTTGGCTTGGCGGAACGCTGGAACTCACTGATGAGGATCCCCATCGCCCCGCCGATCACCAGCGCAATGAGGATGGCGATCAGGGAAATCGCAATATGCTCCCACAACAAATTGAGGAAGAGCAATTTCTGACTGTAAAAAGTCGACCACATGGCTTGTAACATCTTTGTTTACCTCTCCTTCTCGTTTCTATCTTTTATAAATGCATGGCCGTTACAAAATTCAATTTTATTTTATCACGAAAACATTAACAATATATAAATAACAAAGCCCTGCGACGGTTTCCCATCGCAGGGCTATTAAGCTAAAAAATCATTTTTCATCGATGCCCATCAGCTGGACACCGGTCCATTCTTCAAACATTTTGACCACACAGCTGAAATCCACCCGGCCATTGCCGCTGGAGGACTGGATGTCGAACATCTGGTAGGAGGTGTTGCCGTAGAAGCAGGGCACCTTGGTTTCCTTGGCCAGGGCCGTGTACAGGCCGATGTCCTTCATCATGAGGTCCACCGCCATGTTCATGCCCTGTCCGGTGAAAATCAATTTGGGGAACTTGTAAGTCGTGGCGTTGGAGGAACCGCCGCTGCTTCCGATGATGTCCGTGGCCACCCGGGGATCGATGCCGGCCTTCACCGCCACCGATAAGGCTTCCGCCGACGCCAGCAGGCAGGTGCAGGACAGATAATTGTTGATGCACTTGATGGCGTCCCCCGATCCGCAGGGACCCACGTATTTCACCTTTTCCGGGGCGCCGATGGTTTCCAGGACGGGGCGGACCTTTTCAAAGACTTCCTTTTTCCCGCCCACCATCACCGTCAGGGTCTGGTTGATGGCTCCTGCCTGGCCGCCGCTGATGGGTGCGTCGATCATATCGATGCCCTTGGCTTCCAGATCCGCGTTGATCTTCTTCGTGCTGCTGGCGTCGGCGCTGGTCAGGTCGATGACCACGGTGCCCGGGCGGGCGTTTTCAAGGATCCCGTCCACGCCGTAAACATTCATTTCCACCTGCTTGGAGGTGGGCATGCTGATCATGATGATGTCACTGGCCGCAAACAATTCCGCCGGCGACGCCGCTCCCGCACAGCCATTGTTCAGCATTTCATCGTACAGGGCGGTTTTCGCCTTTTCGTCGGGAGCCAGGGGAATGAAGCTGCAGCTCTGGTCGATTTCCCGGCGATAGGTCGGCAGCACCATGGTATAGCCCTTTTTAAACAGCCCGTAGCACATGGCAAAGCCCATGGTTCCCAAACCGATAAATCCAATTTTTTCTTTACTCATTTTATTGCCTCGCTATTTTTTATTTGTCACTTTTTTCGTTGAAGCATGACACATTTCAACACAGTAGTGACACATTCCTTCAATAATTCATTTCAATTCATCTGTTTATAGACGCAAAGACACAATCCATGATACAATATAGACATCGAGGAGGGGTCTTATGCCAAACCATACAAACACATCGGTCTTTCCCATCGCGGGAGAAAAAGACTTTCACCAACATTATAAGAAAAACCGCTGGAATTTTTCCTATTTGGACCGCAATTTAAGAAAAATATTTGAAAGTTCCTCCGGCAAGCGTCACGCGGCCTACGCTTACTTTGATTCCGAGGGCTACCTGCTCAACCTCTACGGAAACAGGGAGGGACTGTCCACTTTAAAGGAAAGCGGCTTCGTCGAGCGCATGATCTGGACCCGGAAGACCGTGGGCAGGAATGCCGTTACCACGGGTCTGGAAAAGAACATCGCCGCCTCCAGCGTCGGTGATCAAAACGCCTTTCCGGCCCTCAAGGATTTCGCCATCTACTTTTCCCCTGTCCACCTGCTCAACAACAGCATCGACACCCGGGAAGCCAAAACGGAAATGGCCCTGGGAGGCATCGCCGCCATCGTGCCCGTGGCCTTTGAAAATCCCGATTACCTGATGATGGTCGCCGCCCTGTGTCACGATGTATCCATGACCCTCCACTTCAACCAGTCGACCATGCAGCTTTACGAACGGGAAAACACCGGCCTCCTGGTGGTGGACACCAGCATGTCCAAGGGAAAATCCACCATCACCTACGCCAACGACACCCTGTTCAAGGCCCTCCAGATTCCCCGGGAGGACCTGGCCTTCAAATCCCTGTCCATCCTGCTGGCTCCGGAAAAGAACGAACAGTTCTGGGAAATCCTCAATAAGAACTGCCACGTCACGGAGATTCCCGTCACCCTGGATGTCCGGGGCAAAAGGGTGAGCTGCATCGTGTCCAGCAACACCTTTTACCAGCCCAGCATCAATGCCACCGGCATCATCGCCTTCATCACGACGCCCCAGCTGGAAAGCCAGAAGATATCCCGGAAGATGGGCAACACCGCGGTCCTGTCCTTTTCCAGCATCATCGGCCTGAGCGGCGCCATCCAATCGGCCATCCGCAAGGCCAATCTCATCGCCAACACCGACAGCAACGTCATGATCCTGGGGGAAAGCGGCGTGGGCAAGGACGTGTTCGCCCAGGCCATCCACAACGCCAGCCGGCGGAAGAACAAGCCCTTCATCGCCGTGAACTGCGGCGCCCTTCCCCGGGAGCTCATCGCCAGCGAGCTCTTCGGCTACGACAGCGGCGCCTTCACCGGGGCCAAGAAAAACGGCAACATCGGCAAGTTTGAGCTGGCCAACGGCGGCACCATCTTCCTGGACGAAATCGGCGACCTCCAGCTGGACCTCCAGGCTACCCTGCTCCGGGTGGTGGAACAAAAGCAGCTCATGCGCCTGGGCAGCAACCGGCTCATCGACGTGGACGTCAAAATCATTTCCGCCACCAACGCGGATCTGCCCCACATGATCGAGCAGAAGCTTTTCCGCTCCGATTTGTTCTTCCGCCTGAGCACCCTCAAGCTGCCCCTGCCGCCCTTGCGGGACCGGGGCCAGGACATCATCCTGCTGGCCAATTATTTCATCCAGTCCATCTCCCGGCGCATCGGCCGTGGGGAACAGATGGTCCTGTCCGACGAGGCCGCCCACCTCCTGATGACCCTGCCCTGGCAGGGCAACGTCCGGGAGCTGCAGAATCTGATTGAGTGCATCGTCCAGCTTTACCCGGAACAGATCATCCTGCCCGAACACATTTTGGAGAACATCACCCCTGAAACATCCTATTCCGTCATGGCGGGCCATACGTACATGCATTCAGGCCCGGCATCCATGCCGCCGGTCATGGGCCGGAAGAAGCTGACCCGGGAGGACATCCTGAACGCCCTGGAAAAATGCGGCGGCAACAAGAGCGAGGCCGCCAAATACCTGGGCATCGCCCGGAAGACCCTCTACCGCAACATGGAAAAGCTTGACCTCTAGCGGGGTGGCAAATAAAATGCGTGTCCGGTGTCCGTGGCGTTAAATGGCGCGAACACCGGACCCACAATGGACACATCAAGACCAGGCCTGTAAAAACCTGGTCTTTTTATGATTAAACAGAAGGGGGAGTCGTGTATGGATTTCGATTATTTCTGGGAGTCCCTTCCGAATAATCCTCTGGCAATGGTGCGGCGCTGGATCTGATTGGTTCCGCTGAAGATCTGGAAGATCTTGGCGTCGCGCATGTATTTTTCGACGGGGTACTCTTTCATATAGCCGTACCCGCCCAGACACTGGACCGCGTCCACGGTGGTCTGCATGGTATTGTCGGACACGAAGCACTTGACGACCGAACTGTCAAATCCCTTGTTGGTTCCCTTTTCGATGGAGGCGATGGTTTCATAGACCAGCGCCCGGGAGGCCGCGGTGCGGATCTGCATATCGGCCATCAGGAAGGCCAGGCCCTGCTGGTCGCAGACCCGTTTGCCGAACTGGCGGCGTTCCTTGGTGTATTCCACAGCGGCGTCCAATGCGGCCTGGGCGATGCCCAGACAAACCACCGACCCCATGGACCGGCCATCCTGGCTGATGACACCCAGGCCGGCGCCGAAGCCCTTGCCCACTTCCCCGATCACGTGGTCCGCGGGAACCCGGACATCGTCGAAGATGACCTCTGCCGTTCCCGACAGCTTCAGGCCCATCTTGTTTTCCTTCTTGCCTATTTTGACGCCGCGGTCCTTTTCCACCAGGAACATGGTGCAGCCCTGGCCGGCCCGTTTGGTCTTGTCCGTCCAGGCGACGACGACGAAGTAATCGGCCTTGGGCGCGTTGGTGATAAAGCACTTGGTGCCGTTGATGACCCATTCGTCCTCGTCCTTGACCGCGGAGGTGCGCATGGCCGCCGCGTCGGAGCCCGCCATGGATTCGGTCAGGGCGAAGGAGCCGATGATTTCCCCGGCGATCATCTTATTGGCCCATTCCATCTTTTCCTCATCGGACATGGTGGTCTGGGTGATCAGGGAGAACAGATTGCTGCTGTTGTAAAAATTGAAGGCAAAGCCCGCGTCCACCTTGGCCATTTCTTCCAGAATGACGGCGATGGTCACATTGTCAAAGCCCAGGCCGCCCCATTCTTCCGGGATGTTCATGCCGGAAAAGCCGGTTTCTGCCATGATCTTGTGGACGTCCATCGGGTATTCCCCCAGGCCGCCGTCGGCGTTTTCCAGATCGTGGATCTGGGGTTTCAATTCATTTTCCAGAATCTTGCGGGCTTCATCTGCCAATTCCCTTTGTTCTTCTGTCGCAAAAGCGTATTCTACCATCGTTTGACCTCTTTTCGTTTCGTATTTTTATTTTTAAGTGTGAATTATTTGACGCCCATCCAGCTGGAAATGACCATCTTCTGGACTTCGGACGTCCCTTCGTAAATTTCCGTTATCTTGGCGTCCCGCATCATCCGTTCGATGGGATAATCCCGGGTGTAGCCGTAGCCGCCAAAAAGCTGCAGGCAGCGTCTGGTCACGTCGCTGGCGTTTTCGCTGGCCACCAGCTTGGCCATGGCCGCCAGGTGGGTGTACTTTTCATGGTCGTCCTTGGCACAGGCTGCCCGGTAGACCAGGAGTTTGGCCGCTTCGGTATTGGCCTTCATCGCCGCCAGCTCGAACTGGGTGTTCTGGAACTGGGACAGGGCCTTGCCGAACTGCTTGCGTTCCTTGACGTAATTCACCGTTTCGTCGATGGCCCCCTCCGCGATGCCCAGGGCCTGGGCCGCGATGCCGATGCGGCCGCCGTCCAGGGTCATCATGGCGATTTTGAAGCCCTTGTTCAGCTCACCCAGCAGATTTTCCTTGGGCACAATGCAGTCCTCAAAGACCAGCTCACTGGTGGCCGATCCCCGGATGCCCATCTTTTCTTCGTGCTTGCCCACAGAGAAGCCTTCAAATCCCGATTCCACGATGAAGGCGGAAATGCCGTGGTTCCCCGCTGACTTGTCTGTCATGGCGAAGACCACGTAGATCCCCGCCGGTCCGCCATTGGTGATGAAGATCTTGCTGCCATTGAGCACCCAGTGGTCCCCGGCATCCACTGCCGTCGTCTTCTGTCCCGAGGCGTCGGTGCCGGCACCCGGTTCGGTCAGGCCGAAGGCGCCCAGCTTTTCCCCGGTTGCCAGAGGCACCAGGTACTTCTTTTTCTGTTCTTCCGTCCCGAACATGAAGATGGGCGTGGCGCACAGGGAGGTGTGGGCCGACACGATGACCCCGGTGGACGCGCAGACCTTGCTCAGCTCTTCTACACATTGGGCATAGGCCAGGTTGTCCATGCCTGTGCCGCCGTATTCTTCGGGGAAGGGAATCCCCAAAAGCCCCATTTCCGCCATGGTCGCCACGTTTTCTTCCGGGAACCTTTCGGTCTTGTCGATTTCCGCCGCCAGCGGCTTCACCGCGTTTTCCGCAAAATCCCGGAACATGTCCAATAAATCCTGATGTATTTCATCCTGCTTAAAATCCATTTGATAACCCCCTCGGTTTTATTAATTTTTGAGCTTCTTGATTTCCGCCGTCAATGCCGGCACCACATCGAACAAATTTCCCACGATGCCGTAATTGGCCACCTCGAAGATCGGCGCTTCCGGATCCTTGTTGATGGCGACGATAGTGTCCGAGCCGCTCATCCCCGCCAGATGCTGGATGGCGCCGGAGATGCCGCAGGCCACGTAAAGCTTGGGTGCCACGGTCTTGCCCGTCTGGCCCACCTGGTGGGCGTAGGGAATCCATCCCGAATCCACCGCAGCCCGGGAGGCTCCCACCGTCGCCCCCAGGACCTCCGCCATTTCCTTTAACGGTTCAAAGCCTTCCGGCCCGCCGACGCCCCGGCCGCCGGAGATGATGATTTCCGCGCCTTCCAGGTCCACGATTTCTTCCGCCGCCTCCTGGATGACCTCCAGCAGATGGGTGCGGATTTCTTCCGCCGGCATGTGGAAATCCTCCCGGATGATTTCCGCCGCCCCTTCCACCGGCGGCTGCTTCTTGAACACTCCCGGTCTTACCGTGCCGATCTGGGGCCGTCCGTCGGGGCAGACGATGGTGGCCATCAGATTGCCGCCGAAGGCCGGTCTCGTCCATTCCATGATGCCCGATTCGGGATTGATGGCCAGCCCGGTGCAGTCCGCCGTCAGGCCGCTGCCCAGCCGGCAGGAAAGCCGCGGGCCCAGATCCCGGCCGTAGCTCGTGGCGCCGATGAGCAGCGTCGTGGGACCGTATTTTTCAATGAGATGGGTCATGGCCCCTGCGTAGGCGTCGGTGTTGTAATGCTGGTACTCCTCGCCGTCCACGACGATCACCTTGTCGGCGCCCTGACCTGCCGCAGCTGCAATCGCCGCGTCGGCACCAAATCCGATGACCACCGCCACCAGATCGCCGCCCTGGTCCCTGGCCAGGGTCCTGCCTGGGGTCAAAAGCTCCAGACCCACGTTCCGGGCCGATCCGTCTTCCTTTGTTTCTATGAATACCCAAAGATCCTTGGTTTTTGCTTCCATCTTGATTTCCTCCTCGTTCCCTAGATAATGTGCGCGTCGTTCAGGACATCGGCCAGCTTGACGGCGGATTCCTCCACGGTTTCTTCTTCAAACATCACGATGTGGTTGTCGTGGACGGGAACGAAGGTCGACTTCACATGGGTGGGTGACCCCTTGAGGCCGCAGCGGGTCAGGTCGATTTCCGACAGATCCACCGCGGTGATGGCGTCGATCTTCGCCCGGTTGGCCTTCATCTTCCGCTTGATGGTGGGATAGCGCACATCAAAATCCGGCTGGGTGAAGGTGATCACGCAGGGCAGGTCCACAGCGATGACCTGTCGGTACTCCGGTCCCTGCTGGATGACCTTACAGCTTTGGCCCTCGACGCTCAGCTCCACCGCGTAGGTCACCTGGGGCAGCCCCAGATGCTCGGCGATTTCCGGCCCCACCTGGGCGGTATCCCCGTCGATGGCCTGCTTGCCGCAGAAGATGGCGTCAAAGGTATAGCCTTCAAGCGCCTCGATCTTCCGGATGGCCTGGGACAGGATGTAGCTGGTGGCCAGGGTGTCAGACCCGCCGAAGGCCCGGTCCGTGATCAGGTACGCCTTGTCGGCGGCGATGGCCAGGCATTCCTTGAGGGCCGTCCGGACCTGTTCCGGCCCCATGGACACGACGACGATATTGACCGAGGGGTCCGCGTCCTTGAGCCGGGCCGCGTTTTCCAGGGCGTAGGTGTCGTAGGGATTGACGATGTTGGGCACCCCTTCCCGGATCAGCGTATGGGTGACCGGGTCGATCTTGATTTCCGTGGTATCCGGAACCTGTTTCATGCAAACTAAGATATTCACTTTTTCCTCCCGAAATTTATTTTTCCACGACGATTTTATCGTCAAACATCTGGTCGATTTCTTCCTTTGAGAACCCGTATTCCCCGAGGATCTCCCGGGAATGTTCCCCGATGCGCGGGCCCCGGGTCAGGCCGATGACGCCGCTGTCTTCAAAATTGAATTTCAGCGGACTAGCCGGAACAACGATTTCCCGCTGGTCCTCTGACGGCGGCACCGTGGCCTCCAGCTTGTAAATGTACTTGTTGGCCAGAACCTGGGGGTCGGTCAGCAGATCCTTGGTGGACTGGACCTTGGCCACCGGCGCGTCGATGGCGTTGAGGGCGGCGATGGCTTCATCCTGGGTCATCTTGCCGAAGGCTTCGTCCAGGATGCGGACCAGCTCCGGCGCCTTGTCGAACATGGTGTCCTCAAAGCACGTCCACCGCGGGTCCCCCACCAGGTCGGGACGGCCCACCGCCTTCATCAGGCTGCCGAAATACTTGTCGAAGCTGGCCGTGATGGTCAGGGTGATCCAGTTGCCGTCCGAGCACTGGTAGGTGTTGAGCAGCGCCCGCCGCGGTTCCAGGCGGCTCTTGGGATATTCTTCCCCGTACTGGGTTTCAATCAGGGCGTCATGGTTCAGGTACACGGCCTGGGCCAGCAGGGAGGTGTATACATGGCAGCCCTTCCCCGTCTGCTTCCTGCCGTACAGCGCCGCGCAGATGCCGCCGAACAGGCTCAGCCCCGAAGCGATGTCCCCCACGGCGATGGGCGGAACCACCAGGCTCCCCTTTTCCGCGATATCCCGGAGCATGCCACCCTTGGCCCAAAAGGCCACCGGGTCATACCCCGCGTTGTTGGCTTCCGGTCCCACTTCGCCAAACCCCGTCAGGGTAGCGTAGATGATGTCGGGCTTGATGGCCTTCACCTCGTCGTAGGTCAGTCCCAGGTGGGCCAGGCCGATGGGCCGGTAATTGGAGACGAACACGTCAGAATCGTCGATGATCCGCCTCAGGGCTTCTTTGCCCCCCGCCGTCTTCAGGTTCAGGGCGATGGCCCGCTTGCCTGTGGTGTAAAAATCAAATTTGTGGACCGACCGGGTGGATGATCCCGACAGGGCTTCCACCCAGATGACCTGGGCCCCGTATTCCGCCAATAATTTCGTACACGACGGCCCTGAGCCGGCCAGGGTCAGATCCACGACCTTGACCCCTTTTAATGGTTTAAACATTTCTTCCATGAAAACTGCTCCTTTCAAAACTGTATGTATCATCTCTCCGTAAAATGGACCTGTATGGCTTTCTACCCTGTTAATACGCAAGTACCATGCCTGAAATTCAAGGGGAATAACCGCCTGTTTTCCCACATCATTGGGTGGGAACGTGTCATTTATTGTGTCGTATTGTGACTTTGACACGTTTTTTTCGCCACATTTCAAATAATTTCCTTTTTTATGGGCCATACTTGCCAAAATAATGTCATTAGCGTTAACATATATGGTAATGGAAAATAGAAAGAAGGCCTTTTATAATTGAACAACGATCGGATTTGGACGAAAGATTTCACATTGCTTATGATCAGCCTGCTGCTGATTTCCAGCGCCAATTATTTTTTTGCTCCCGTCATGGCCATTTACGCCGGGCTGATCAGCCATTCTGCGGCCTACGCCAGCATCATCACCGCATCCTTTTATCTGGGCTCCGTCGGCATGCGCCTGGTCAACGGCACCCTGGTCCAGAAATACGGCGCCCACCGGCTCATGCTCCTCAGCGCCGGCCTGGGGCTGATTGCCTGCTTTGCCCATAACTTTGCCGGGGTCATCGCCCTGCTGGTGATCTTCCGCATCCTCCACGGCATCAGCTACTCCATCTTTTCCACGGCCAGCGGCACCGCCGCCTCCTTCATGGTGCCCAAAGGCCGTCTGGGGGAAGGAATGGGCTACTACACCATCGGCAACGTCCTGGCCATGGCCCTGGGGCCGGCCTTCGCCACCATGATCCTCACCGACAACACCCTGGTCCAATTCCATCAGCTGTTTTTCACTGCCGCCGCCATCTGCACCGTGGCCTTCGTCCTCGTGTGCTTCATCAAAACCGATGACACCAAAAACTTTTCCCTGGATATGAAGAAGGCCGCTGCTTCCGCCGCGTCCCTGCCCCGGACCTTCCTGGGCTTTGAAAAAGGCGTCATCCTGCCCACCCTCATCAGCTTCCTCATGTCCTTCGCCTACTCGCCGGTCATCATTTATGTCACCGTGTACGGTGAAGGCAGGGGCTGGAAGAACATGGGCTTCGCTTTTACCGCCTACGCCCTGGGGCTCCTCGCCTCCCGGCTGTTCACGGGGCGGGTCAGCGACCGTCTCGGCGCCGACACCATCATGTTCCCTGCCTATCTGTGCGGAGCCCTGGCCCTCACCCTCATCGCCTTCTCACCCTCGGCCCGCATCCTGTATCTGGCCATGGTGATCCTGGGCCTGTGCGTAGGTGCTTACAACCCACAGATCAACGTGTTCTGCATCTCCCGGTGCTCCGATGCCCGCAGGGGCACCGCCACCGCAGCCTTCAACGGGGCCTGTGATCTGGGGCTGGCCTTCGGCAGCGCCGTCGGCGGCCTGCTCATCGACCACTTTGGCTATTCCTCAACCTTTCTGGGGGGAGCCGCCCTTTGCCTGATCACCATGGTCATCTATTTTCTGACACTCTCGCATTTTTCAATCCATCCCTCCCAAAAGCGGGTCGGATGAAACGGAGGTAATGCCTGTGCCTATCCGCATGGAACAAGGACAAAAACAAGTCTTATCACACAAAATGATCCAGTCTGTGGAGATCCTTCAAATGAACTCCCAGGAATTAAAAGAATACATGGAAAAGCTGGCCATGGAAAATCCGGTCGTGGACCTGGAAGAAGCCCGCCCCGCTGAGGAAAAGGAAGACTCTCTGAAAAAAATCGAGTGGCTGTCCGCATCCGACGAATGCAACCGGACCTACCACTCCTACGATTATTCCGACTCTGAAAATGACTGGATGAGCAACATCGGGAAAGAAGAAGAGGAAACCCTGGAAAGCGTCCTCCTGCTCCAGCTGATCGGCGGCGCCTGGTCCAAAAAGGACCTGGCGATTTTCAAATATATCGCCGAATGCCTGGACGAAAACGGCTATTACACCGCACCCCTGCCCGAGCTGGCCGTCCGTTTCGGCCTGACCGAGGAGGAAGCCTGCCGTTACCTGGACATCATGAAGGGACTGGAGCCCGCCGGCATCTGCGCCGGTTCCCTGAAGGAATGCCTGCTGATCCAGCTGGAGCGGGAGGCCGTCCCCAACGATTTTGACATCCGCGTCGTCCAAAACCATTTGGACCTGCTGGGCAAAAACCAGCTTCCCGTCATTGCCCGGGAAATGAATCAGCCCGTGGGGCGCATCCTCAAGACCCTGCGCCACATCCAAAAGCTGGATCCCCGGCCCGGCCAGCCCTACGCCGGCTCAAAAACGACCCGTTACATCGTTCCGGACATCACCGTAACCCGGACCCCCAATGGCTTTGAAGTCACCGTCAACCGCCAGCGGATTCCCTCCCTCCGGGTCAACCGGGATTATCTGGCCATGATGAAATCAGACTGTCCGAAGGATGCCAAGGACTATCTGGCCGAAAAAATCGGCCAGATCAACCACGTCAAACAATGCGTCGCCAAGCGGAGCACCACCCTGTCAGAGCTGACCCGGTACATCATTGACGTCCAGTACGATTTCTTCCTTCATGGGGAGAGCGGCATCCGGCCCCTCATGATGCGGGAAGCCGCCAAGCATCTGGCGGTCCACGAATCCACCATCAGCCGGGCGGTCAGGGACAAGTACCTCCAATGCTGCTGGGGCATCTACCCCATGAGCTTCTTCTTTTCAAAGGGCGTCGCCAATGCCTCACCGCAGGGTACCATCCCCACCCTGCTCATCAAAAAAGCCTTGACCGGTCTCATTGAAAATGAGGACAAAAAAAAGCCCCTCAGCGATCAGAAAATCGCCGAGAAGCTCAAGGACCAGGGCATGGCCATCTCCCGCCGGACGGTGACCAAATACCGGGAAGCGGAATCCATCCCCAACTACCGGGAACGGAAGTCCTTCGATTGATTCATGCCCGCAAAAAAGACAGGCCGGAACCGGGGATGCTGACCCGCATCCCCATCCCACCTGTCTATTTTATTTCAATTATTCCGTATACTCAAAGATTCCGTTGCCCAGCAGCAGCCGGCCTTCGGCGTCCATCAGCTTGAAGCACAGCTTGCCTTTTTCCAGCTTCCAGGCCTGGAGGCTCAGATTCTGGCCCGGATAACACACATTGCGCATCTGGGCGTAAACGTGGGTGACCTTTTCCGGCTGGTAGGGCGCCACCTGCTGGATCAGCATCCGGGTGGCAAAGCCGTAGGTGCAAAGCCCCTGCATGAAGGGCATCTTGTAGCCATAGCCTCCGGCCACCTCCGGATCCACGTGGACCTCGTAGGTATCCCCGGACAACCGGTACAGGCAGGCCAGGTTGGCCGCCATGAACTCCGTGGCCTGGTAATCCGGCTCACGGTCCGGGTAAGCCACCTTCTGGGAATCAAAGGGCTCGCCGCCAAAGCCGCCAAAGGCCTTGTGGTAATGGTAGCTGTGGATGGTGCTCACCGGGCGGCCCGCCTTGTCGTACACCTCCATGGCGCAGTCCGCCACGACGCCCTTGCCTTCTCCCCGGTCGTACACCGCGTTAACCCGGTCCTCCGTCAGGAAGCTGCCGCCGTAGGCGTCGATGGGCCCGTGGATGGTCAGGTCCATGGCCATGTGAAGGCGGTTGGGCATGTGGCCCAGACGCTCTGCAATGTAATCACTGACCAGCTCGTTGGGCCCATAGGGGCAGCGGCGGATGGGTTCCATGGTGATGCTGTTGATGTAGGGCAGCAGGCTGAAGGTCGGCAGGGCCTTCATGCCGCCCCTGCATTTTTCAAAAAAGTAGGGCAGATCGTCCTCGGAGGCCCCGACCCCCATGGCGTACAGTGACACGTCCCGCCAGCCGTAGGGCATGGTGCGGGGGCCCATGCCCTGTCCGATCAGCGAATCAAACATCTGTGGGTTCATTTCCATTTTTTATCCTTACTTAGCTTCTTCCAATCCGAGCAGCATGGCCGGATTTTTCTTCGCCATCCATTCCACCTCTTCCTCCGTACAGCCGAATTGGAGCATGGTGCCGATGAAGAAGCGCATGCCTTCTGCCGGGGTGGGATCCATGCACTGGGCCAGATCCGTGCTCATGATCATGCGTTCAGCCCCCAGGGTGTGGACCAGATCCACGTAATCCGATGGGTCGATGGCCCCCAGCCGGGGCATCAGGTTGCCGAATACCAGCTCCGTGTACGCGCCGATGTCCGCCAGCTTTTTGATTTCATCCATGGTGAACAGGCCCCAGGAATCGGACAGGGGATGGGTGGTCACCATCTTGGTGATGCCCATGCGGGCCGCTTCTGTGAACAAAGCTTCCGTTTCCGGGAAAGACATGTGCCCCTTGCACACCACCATGTCGTATTTTTTGATGACGGCCAGCACATCCTTGGCTTCCTGACGCAGTTTGCCCGCGTCGTCCAGGATGCTGAACCCGCCTTCCATTCCGATGCCCTGGCGGCAGTACCGCGCGTCAAAGGCCGGGAACCACACGACCCGGCAGCCGATCTTGGCGTGATTTTCAATGGTTTCCGCTGCGTGTTCCAGCCCGCCGGTGGTGCTGTAGCCGATGGTCACGCTGCCGAAGGCCGTCACATTTTCCATAAGCCTCGTGGTGATGAGGGCTTCCGTCGTCGTCGGGTAAAAGAAGCTTTTGGCGACAAAGGCCCGCATCCCGCCTTGTTCCGCGTACTCCGCGGTTTCCAGCGTGTCCAGGCGCCGGTCCCAGGATGGATCCGGCGCGACGTGGACATGCATGTCGATGCTTCCTTCGTACAATTTTTCAATCTGTTCATTTTTAAGCGTCATGGACGCCTTGTAACGTGACATAATTATGCCCTCCTTGTTTTTACAGATACGACCCGTTGTCGACGACGATGATCTGGCCGGTCACGGCCTTGGACAGGTCACTGGCCAGGAACAGAGCCGTATTGGCCTGATCTTCCACATGGCAGTGGCAGGCTTGATCCCGGACGGTCCGCGAGTGGAGGATATCCAGCATATCCTTCCCCGCCGGAGCCAGACCCTTGCCCGCTGTTTCCTGTTGTGTGGACATCGGGGTGATGGTGAAGCCCGGGCACAGGGCGTTGCAGCGGATGCCCGTGGTCACGCAGCGGATGGCTGTGTTCTTGGTCAGGATATTCACACCGCCCTTGGTGGTGGAATAAGCGGAGCCGCACATGGGACGGACGCCGTTGACCGATGACACATTGATGATGGATCCGCTTCCCTTGGGCAGCATGTACTTCAGCGCTTCCCGCGTATAAATGATGGGTCCCCGCAGGTTGACGGCCATCACGCTGTCCACCACTTCGTCGGGGATTTCTTCAATACGCCACTGTTCGCCGACGCCGGCATTGTTCACCAGAATATCCACCGTGCCGAATTTTTTAATGGTGACATCAAAAACGTTCTTGCATTGTTCCGTGGAGGCCACATCCGCCGCCACACCGATCACCTTGCCGCCTTGTTCTGACTTGGCCACTTCCGCCACCGCCGCGTCCAGCTTCTTCTGGTTTCGCGCCGTCATGACCACATTGGCCCCTTCCTTCGCGTAGGTTTCCGCGATGGCGTAACCAATCCCATAACTCGCTCCTGTAACGATTGCTGTTTTTCCTTTAAGCAGTAATTGATTCATTTTATAACTCCTCCTAAAATAAAATGCGTTGATACCTGGATATCAAGCAACTTCCATGCCTGAAAACTGTCGCCTTACCGGTCGAAGGTACGGTGCAGCACCTTTCCCACAAAATCGTGGGCGTCCAACGATTGTTCAAAGGGCAGATTGATGAAGCCATGGATCATGCCGGCGTAAAGCCGCATTTCCACGTCCACCCCGGCATCGGTCAAGGCCTTGGCGTACTGCATAGTATCGTCAATGATCATGTCACAGTCCCCATCAATAAAGGTGGTCGGCGGTATCAGTTCCTTATGTTCGTCGAAAAGCGGATTGATGTGGGGGACCTGGGAATCCTGGGGATCGTTAAAGCCGATTTTGAGGATATTGGCCGTGCCCAGCTCAGAATCATTTCCATTTTCAATTTCATTCAAATCGAAGCCCACACCCATGTAGCACAGGATCTGACGGGCGATGGCCGGGCCTTTCCGTTCCCTCGTCAGGATGCTGAGGCCCACGGCGATGCTGGCTCCAGCCGAATCCCCCATGACGGCGATGCGGCTGGCATCGCCGCCGTAATCCGCGGCCTGTTCCGCGATGGCCAGGAAGGCCGCATAACAGTCTTCAAAGCAGTCTGGCACCTTCACGCCATCCAGCGCCGGCCGGTAATCGACGTTGAAGACGACACAATTACCCTTTTCAGCGAAGCTGGCGCATTCGTAATCGTAGCACTCCGCCGTCAAAATGGTGTAGGCCCCTCCGTGGATATACATGAGGATGGGCAGAACATCGTCGGATTTGGGACGGTAGACCGTCCCTTTCCCCACATAATCGCCATTGCGGTAGGTAAAGGATTCTTCCCTGACGTCCGGAACGGGGAAATCCTTGACCAGATCATGATGATAAGCTTCAAAGGCCCGGTTGAATTCCTCGGTTCCTTCAACCGTCAGGCCTTTGAGCTCCGGCATGGGTTTTAATTGGAAGACGGCAGGCGCCGGAACGGCCCCAATAATATCAACCAATTTGGGATAGTTTGAAAACATAAAAAAAACTCCTCTCTCGTTGGGTGTTACCCTTTGGTTTTTATATAATCAATAAAGAAGCAAGTTTCATGCCGCTCCCTTCTTGGATGCCCATAAACCAGTATTCCGTCTTTTTTCCTGTTCCCCTCTCATTTCAAGTGTGTCATCACTGTGTCTTTTTTCCTGATTTGTATCGGAGATACGCCACAGACACAGTGTCACCCTTCTTACCATTCCCTTTTTTTCTCAGTTTTGTCTTTTTTCAACTTCAATTCAATACCGGCATACTTCTTGCGGTATTTTTTATATTATCACACTATTTTTGAAAGAGGAAACCTATGTTTAAAAAAATGACAATGCATCAAAGGCGCTCCCTGCTGGCTGCAGCAGCGCTGATGTTCGCCTACGGGCTGGCCAACAATACCCTTGGATTTTTTGTGACCCCGGTCACCCAGAGTCTGGGGTCCTCCCGGGCCGCTTTTAACTTTTATTATACCATCATGTCCATCGTCAGCCTGGTCATCGCACCGGTATTCGGCCAGCTGCTCAACCGCGTCAAGGTCGGAAAGATCGTCCTGGCCGGCTGCGTCGTTGGAGCCCTGTGCTTCCTGGCCTTTTCCTTTTGCCGGGTGATGCCCATGTTTTACCTGGTTGCTTTCTTCCTGGGCATCGTCCAGAACGGCTGTACCTCCGTCACCGCCGTGGTCATCATCCATCGGGCCTTTACCGAGGACAGCGGCACCGCCACGGGATTTGCCATGGCAGGGACAGGCATCTGCAGCCTGATCATGAGTCTGATTCTGCCAAGCTTCATCGGCGCCTTGGGATGGGCAGCCGGTTATCAGCTCCAGGCCATCCTCTGGGCCGTGATGACCTTTGCCGCCGTCCTTCTGACCCGGAGAGCCGCGGTAGATCCTTCCAGCCCTACGGCTCCGGACACGGCAGACGCTGAGGGCCAAGGTTCCGGCGCCACTTTCTCCCAGGCCATGCACAGCCCCCGGCTGTTCGTCCTCATCACCGTGGTGATCCTGCTCAACATGGCGATGATCTTTTCCCATCACATGCCCGCGTTCTTCATCGAAATGGGCTGTTCCGCCACCTTGTCCGGCATGATCATGGGCGTGTTCAGCGTCTTCCTGATCATCTGCAAGATCGGGCTGGGAACCCTGTTTGACAAGATTGGAGCCAAACGGACCACCCTGATTGCCTTCTTCTGTTTCGCGTCCGGTCTGTGGTTCATGCTTTTCGGCAACACCCCCTTGCTCTGTCTGGGAGCGGCTTTCAGCGCCTTTGGCATGGCCTCCTCCACGGTACTGGTTCCTCTGGTGACAAAGCGGATCTTCGGCACCCGGGATTTTGCCCCGATCTGGAGCATCATCTCCATGGCGACGGTCCTGGGCTGTGCCCTGGGCTCACCGGCCTGGGGAATGGTCTACGATTTTCTCGGCACCTATAAACCTGCGGTCATCATTGTGCCTTTTATCGTCATTGCCGACGGTCTGATCCTGGTCCGCATGATGAGCGACAAACGCGCTGTCATATGGGAAGACAAATAAAAACACCTGAAAGCAAATTGTCAAACCATCTTTAAGCTATATGGACCGTCAGGCTGACTGCCGGTCTTTATAAATAATTTTATTCACGAAAAATGAGAGGAGGATACCTTGAAGGATTTACTGGAAAAAAAAGGCGCCATCACGGCAAAATGCGGCTAAAGTATTGAGGATACCATTTAAAAAGAATGCACTTTTCAAGGGAACAACGAAGCTTGTCGATAACTCAGAGTCAGGGGCATGATCCCCATGTCTTGGGGTAATATGGAGGAAATGATGAACGAAAATAAAAAACTCAGTGGAAAATACATAATGGTTTTAATTGCAATGTGTGGATTGATTGCCATCTGTCTCGGCATGATGGTGAATATCGCAGGATTATTCTTTACACCGATTGCGGATGAATTTCATACGGGAAGAGGTGTTGTCAGTATGACGCTGACAATCCTTAATCTCGTTCAGGCTGTGGCCGGGATGGTTGCCGGTAAGGTTTTGAATGAGAAAAGCTTCAGAAAGGTGGTCGTCATCGGTGTCCTGGGGGCTGCTGTCTCGACCTTTTTACTCTCTGTCAGTCAAAACATGGCTCTCCTCTATCTGCTGAATGGCGTACGCGGATTTTGCGGTGGATTGATTGGAAGCGTCGTGGTCACCAGGGTCATAAACAATTGGTTTGATGAACGAAGGGGACTGATGACCAGCATCGCGTTCAGTGCGAGCGGTATCGCCGGGGCCATCTTCTCAATCGTCTTTTCCGCAATCATCACGTCATTGGGATGGCGCTCTGGTTATATGATCCAATCTCTGATCATTCTGGTCCTCGGCTCACCCGCAATGTTTTTCCCAATCGCCATGACCCCGGAACTGGTCGGGATGAAGCCCTTCGGTTATCATGTGGATGAAGCCATGGATAAAAAAACAGATGCAACGTCTTCCGGAAATGCTGCCCCCTTATCTAAGCTGCAATTTGTATTTATGGTTTTATTTGGGATTTGTGCGGCTTATCTCACCGCGTTTCCACAGCATTTCACGGGGATGGCAGCAACTTTTTCCAAAGCGGCTGTCATTGGGGCAACCATGATGTCCATCTGCATGATCGTCAACACCGTCGGTAAAATCCTTCTGGGCATCCTGATCGATGCAATTGGGACAAAAAAAGCGACCCTTACTTTCAGCAGCTTGATCGCGGTCGGATTCCTTGCAATATTAATCAATCAAAACGATGTATTTCTGTTTGCAGCGGCCGCGCTGATCGGTCTTTCTTACAGCGTAAGCACCGTTGGCGTGGCCATGCTGACACGCGCGCTGTTCGGGCAGGACAATTACGGCCGGGTATTTCCCACGGTCAATCTGGGACTGACCTTGGCCAACGCCATCGGGACTTCCATCATTGGTTATCTTTATGATTTTACCAAGGGCTACACCGTGGCGGTGATTGTCTCCATTGTCATGGTCCTGATCAGCATTTTCCTCGTGTTCATCATGTACGCCAGGCATAAGGATCTTAAGACTGAAACAGTTGGCCAATAGGTTTAAGCACTACGGCCAATATCAACCATTGACTACGGATTCGTCGATATGGGAATTCTTTTCTACTATTTCAACATTTTTGTACTGACATAATGTTGTGAGTATCTCTTTTATGTCTTGACGGATTCTGCCATATAGTTGTTTCTTTCGATATTTCGGGATAAATACAATATGATATTGGCATTTCCATTTGCTATGTGATAAACTCTTACTGTCCATTGGGACTGCCTCCTGTGTTTGAGATTGGCTTACGACACCTTTCCCATTTTATCACAGGAGGCTTTTTTGCCGTCCTTCACGCTTCCGTTTACTCTATTCTCCCCAGCTTAGCTGGGGGATTAGGTTTTTCATTCAAGATACACCGACGCGTTCAAGCCCTCCGCATGCTCCCAGTTTCCCACAATGATCTGATATTTAGGCGAGATCTTTTGCCCCTTTGTCATCGGAGCCAGGAGATCTCTTCCCGCGTATGTGTTCTGAAGCGCTGTAAAAGCACGAAGCGCTCCCACTTCAACGATATCCCGCCAGCCGCACCACAAAAGAATGGGAATCCCGCTTTCTGCAATCTGCCTGGCACTCTCAATCGCCCCATGTTCACCCCAAGTGTTCGGCCGGTCATAGGCCCAGTCGCCGCCGCTGACGGTATCCTTGACATAATATTCGACGAAGCGTTTGGCTGCGGGAGTATTCCCCCACACCAGTGGTCCGAGGTCCATGTAGGACCAAAGCCATGCCGTTGGGATGCCATTGGACAGAAAGGCTTCCCGATACACGTTGTTCAAGCCGATGCTCGCGGCAATGACTGCTTTTACCGGGGAGTTATTTCCCAGCATCGAGGCGACACCCAATGCGATCTGTCCTGGGTAGGACGCGCCTCCCAGTACAACCCTTCCATCAGAACCTGGCAGCTCTTTTGAAGCCCAGTCGACCATATTGACCCCATCCTTAAAATCACGGGGTCCAAAATAATCGACTTCGCCTTCAGATTTGCCTGTTCCGCGACAGCGCACCATCGCGTAAATATAGCCATGTTCCACCATGAAAGGGATTGGCCCATCCGTCGTCCCTTCAAGGCCATAGGGCGTTTCTTCTATATAGACAGGGAACCGTCCTTCTGCCTTTTCCCCTGTTATAGGATCTGATGGATAATACACACCGGCATAAAGCTTTATGCCATCATCCATGGAAACCATAAACGAAAATTCTCCGGATACCGCATACTTTGCCGCTTCCGGTTGCCACTTTCCCCCGGGATAACCGGTAGGCTTTGATTGATGACCCGTCATTTTTTACCCTCCTGAATCATAATTAACTTATTTTTCAGCTCTCTCTCTGGCTTCAATATTATAAAAGGAATTCCAATGGGCATAATTTGTGGCGTCGATATGGGCATTTCTGCCATAATAAATCATATTGCCACAGAAATTATCTTCCGTCGGAAGCCATTTCACCGCAGCCTCGATTCCTTTTTCAAAGCTATACCAGCTGTGGTTGCCTTCGACGTCCACCCATGTTACATCGTAGCCAAGGTCTTTCAACATCTTGGAATAATCCACCGAGCCCTGATAAAGTCCATCTTCCGTCCCTGCTGAAATGAATACCCTCGGCAATTCTTCCTTCGTCATCTTTTTGGCCACTTCACCGGCGAGATACTCATAATCATTTTCGCTGTTTTCATATTCAGAAATATCCTTACAACCAAACATCGCCTCGTAATGCCGTTTGAAAAACAAATCCCACGTGACTTCGTTTGAAGATCCAAGGATGACCGGCTTATTCAAAGCCGCATTCATGGAAATGATATGGCTGAAAAGTTCCGGATGTTGGAAGCCAATGACGAATGTGCCATAGCCTCCCATTGAAAATCCACCGATGAATGTGTCTTCCCTTTTTTGGGAAAGGTTAAAGGCGCTCCGGGTGAAATTGACAGCATCAATCACCATATCGCTAAAACAATCACCTGTAAAATCGGAATTTCCCCACCATTTATTTTCGCCGCCCAGGCAGACAACGGCCAAATTGTAATCTTCCACCAAAGGCATCATATTGCTATAATTAAAGGGACCGCTCGCATTCCCCGTCACTCCTTCAAGAAGGTAAAGGGTCTTGAAGGGTTTGTTCCGCTTGGGAATACCGGCTCCTGGTGTCATCATGACCGCATGATCCGATGGAATGATGATTTCAATGGAAATAGGCCGTTTTAATGCTTCAGACTGAAAATTCGTTGTAAATCTTGCCATAATATTTCGCCTCTCTCTCTTTTGAAATAATTATACGCCCTTCCCCTTGACTTGTGAATTTCGCATATGTTAGCATTGTATTTACCAGTAGTAAATACAATGCGTGAGGAATATTGACAATGTACAATCATTATCTGGATACTTTCATCGCAACCGCTGACTGTGGCAGCTTTACGAAAGCAGCGGACATTCTGTTTATGACGCCGGCCGCTGTCATGAAACAGATCAACAATCTGGAAAAACACCTGGATCTCCAATTGTTAAAGAGAACGCCGGCGGGCGTAACGCTTACGCCGGCAGGAAAAATCCTCTACCACGATGCCAAGTTCATCATCGACTATTCCGACCGGGCACTGGCAGGCATCCGGGAAGTAGTCAATAAGGATGACAAGACTTTCAATATTGGCACATCACGGCTTAATTCAGCCAAACCTTTCATGGACCTGTGGTACAAACTGGACAGTGCATTCCCTGACTACAACCTGCACCTGATCCCATACAATGACAAATATAGCAGCGTCCTGTCGGAGATTTCCCAGCTTGGGAAAAAATTCGACTTCATGATCGGTATCAATGATTCCAAATCCATGTTGTCAAAATGCCGTTATCTCAAGCTCGGTCAGTATGATATGACCATTTCCATGTCAAGGAAGCACCGACTGGCAGATCGGGAATTTCTTACAATCCATGACCTGTACGGTGAAACCCTGATTATTGTCAACGAAGGCGATTCCCCTACCTGCGATAATCTCCGAAAATACATAAAAAAAGAACATCCCCGCATAATGATCGAAGATGCTCCCCGTTTTTACGATTATGATCTGTTTAACCATTGTGCTGAAACGAATCATCTGATGCTCTCCTTTGAATGCTGGAAGGACGTCCATCCCGGCTTAAAAACCCTCCCCGTGGACTGGTCATTTTCCAACCAATACTGTCTTCTTTACGGCCTGGAATCATCGGAGGAAGCCATTCGATTCGTCGATACTGTTGTGAAATACCAATCAGCAAACGTACTTCAATAAATATTCCTCATAATACACGACAAGTACTTTTTTCATTTGATTATCTCCTGATATTTTATTATTCAATCATATCCTCCTGATATCCAGCGAAATAACTGCTTTTCAAAGCAGAATTCTATTAAGATTTAATGAGACACTCCTCATGATTTATGCAGAATGGATAAACGAAGATAAAAAAACGCCATTGGAAGATGTGATACAACTTGCCACAGATCTCATCATGAATGGGCTCAAATCCAGGATATAAGCAAGACCATTTTCAACTTTCTTAAAAATCAATTTTTCTTTATTTCCTTACCACTTCAACAATCGGAAAGCCAGATAATCGTTGTGGCTTTCTTTCTGTATAAAGTTAAAACTTTATACTACGATAACACATTGAAACTTCCGAAACCATTCAAAACACATTATACTAATTACTATCAGATCAAGCAACTGATGCGTACAAAGAAATGAATACAGGAGGAATGGCTTATGAAAAAACTTGGATTCGGTTGTATGCGTCTGCCCATGCAGGGTGCAGACGATGTGGTGGACATGGAGCGCTTCATCCCCATGGTGGATGAATTTCTGGCCCATGGCTTCACTTATTTTGATACATCTTATGTTTATCACGGCGGCCACAGTGAAGGTGCTTTGAAAACGGCGCTGGTGGACCGGCATCCCCGGAGCCATTTCACCCTGACCACAAAGCTGCCGGTGTTTCTGTTAAAGGACAGGGCGGATACCCGCCGTTTTTTCGAGGAGCAGCTCAATCGTCTGGGGACGGATTATGTGGATTATTACTGGCTGCACGCGCTGAATGCGGCGACGTATGAACAGGCCGTCCGATTCCACGCCTTTGAAGAAATGGTCCAACTGAAAAAAGATGGAAAAATCAAGCATCTCGGTTTTTCATTCCATGACAGCGCCGAGGTATTGGACCGTATTTTGACAGCACATCCGGAAATGGAATACGTCCAGCTGCAAATCAATTATTTTGATTGGGACAGCGAGGTCGTGCAGTCCAGAGCCTGTTATGAGGTAGCTGTTCGCCACCACAAGCCGATTATCGTGATGGAACCGGTCAAGGGCGGCGTGCTGGCGGGAGTTCCCCAAGGTGTGGAAGCCTTATTCCGCCAAAAACAGCCGGCCCTTTCCAACGCGTCGTGGGCCATCCGTTTTGCGGCCAGCCTGGATGATGTGATGATGGTGCTTTCGGGAATGTCCGATATGGAACAACTTAAAGACAACATCTCCTATATGGAAAACTTTACGCCCCTGGACGATGAAGAAAAAGCGATTGTCGGCCAGGCGGTGAAAATCATCGATCAAAAAGAAGCGGCCCATTGCGTTGATTGCGCCCAGTGCCTGTCCCTTTGCCCGGAGCACATCCCCATTCCGGACTATTTGAAAATGTACAACGACCATTGCCGAATGAATAAGAATACCAACGGCATGGTGTATTACGCCGCCTTTCCGGCTGACAGCGGCAAGGCAGGAAGCTGTACCGGCTGTAACAAATGCGAGGCTGTCTGTCCGCAGAAATTGCCCATCGCCAAGCTGATGGGCGAAGTCAAGACCGCTTTTGAGTGGTCAATGGTATGATTCAAGTCGGACCGCTCCGGGCGGATCCGCAGAAAGGATGCATCATGGATTTCAATATGAACAAAAACTTACCGGTCGTCGCCCTTCTGGGGGCTGGCAGCATGGGTTCTGCCATCGCAAAAAGAATTGGCGCGGGAAAGATCATCTTCCTCGGGGACATCAGTGAAAAGAATCTGGAAGAAAGGGCCAAGGAGCTGCGCACCGGCGGGTATATCGTGGAAACCTGCGTGGTGGACGCTTTGAGCCGGGACTCGGTGCGGGCCTTCGCCCAGAAGGCAGCAGCCATGGGAGAGGTGAAGAACTTTATCGATACGGCTGGCGCATCACCCAATCAGGCCAAGCCAGAACACATCGTCGCCCTGGATTTGGTGGCCACTGCCGTAGCCATCGATGAGTTTGGTCAGGTCATCGCCCGGGGCGGTGCGGGGCTCGTCATCTCCAGCCAGACGGGTTATATGATGGACTTTCCGCCGGAAATCGAAAACCAGCTGGCCATGACACCAACGGATGAGCTGGCTGAACTGGACTTTGTGAAAAAAGACGCCGTAGCCAATACCGGCGTTGCCTACATCGCGGCCAAGCGGGCCAACCAGCTGCGGGTGCGCACAGCAGCGGCCACGACCTGGGGCGACGCGGGGGCGCGGATCAACACCATCAGCCCGGGAATCATCGTCACGCCTCTGGCCTACGACGAGTTCACCGCGGCCGGGGAAGGGTATCAACGAATGATCGAAGCCTCACCGGCCAAGCGGGTGGGTACCTCGGAGGAAATCGCCACTGCAGCCGCCTTCCTGCTCAGCGATGAGGCATCCTTCATTACCGGTACCGACCTGCTCATTGACGGCGGGGTGATTGCCGCCATCAAAAGCGGCCGGTACCAGCTCAATATGGGCTGATGACAACGGTCTGACGGCAGGTTGCACGCATAAAAAAGCTGCGGGAAAGGATTGGCACATCCATGAATGAAACACAACGGAAATCCTGCCCGGATAAATATTTATAAAAGCATTCATATCCAGAGCTTCCAATCCGCCGTCTATCGGGCAAATCCCCGCACCTTGTCTGAAAACCAGAAGAAGGGCACGGCGGCGAGCTGCATGACCATGGAGAAGACGACCAGCCCCACCGGGGACACATCGTACAGCGCCCCCATGGCCCAGCTGCCCAAAAACCAGCACACCCCGAAGGCGGTCTGGAAGATGCCGAATCCCGAGGATCGGTTCTTCTTGGGGACGATCTGGGTCACCGCCGCCTTGAGGATGGATTCCTGGGCGCCCATGCCCACGCCCCACAGGGCCACCCCCAGAAAAAGGGCCCACCGTGCGGACACGCAGAAGATGAAGATGCCGAAGGGCGCCGCCACCAGGGTGGAGATCATCAGGACCCGGATGCCCTTTTTATCGTAGAGCCAGCCGAAAAACAGAGCGGAAAAGGCATCCACCGCCATGGCCCCGGCGTAAATCAGGGACAGGGCGTCCTCGGGAATCAGCCCGGTCTTGGCCGTGTGGAGGGTGATGATGGAAAAATCCAGGAACCCCGCCGCAAACAGGCTGATGGCCACGATGTACAGGATAAAGGAGCGGTTCATGTGGAAGGCCGGCTCATCCTCCTTGGCCGGCGCCTCAAATTTTTCCGGTTCCGGGTATTTCCGCCTGGCCACGAGGAGCAGGGTCACCGTGATGGCCGCCGGAATGCCCAGGATGGCGAAACACAGGGAATAATTGGAAAAGGTATCGCTGTTCTGCCGCAGGAGCATGACGACGAACAGCATCACCGGTCCCAGGAAGGCGCCGATCTGGTCCAGGAATTCCTGTATGGCGAAGCTTTTCCCCGTGCCGTTTTGCGCGGCGGCAAAGGAAAGGATGGTGTCCTTGGCCGGCTTCTTGATGGCCTTGCCCGCCCGCTGGACGATGATGAGGCCGCAGGCCAGCATCCAGCCGCCCCGGGGCACCAGGGCCAGGGCCGGAATGGCCAGGCAGTCCACCACGTAGCCCAGGATCGTCATGGGCCAGTATTTTTTTGTTTTATCCGTAAGCCAGCCGGTGACCAGCCGCAGGGAATAGCCGATGCATTCCCCCAATCCGGAAATGAAGCCGATGGCCGCGGCGGATGCCCCGGCCAGGCCCAGATAGGCCCCCATGATGCTGGCCGCCCCCTCGTGGGTCATATCCGAAAACAGGCTGACGATGCCCATGAGCACCACGAAGGCAAAGGCGGCCTTTTTAATATCCGTTTCTTTTTTCACGTTCCCACCTCTTCTTTCTGTCCAGGCTGCCGGAAGGAAGCCCCTCCCGCAAAGCTACTCCTATTATAGACTTACCGGGCAAAAAATACACCCCATGGGATACAAAACCGTCAAAATGATTAAGACGGCTGTTTTCCGGGATTCATCCGGAACATGTGATCCAGGGGTCCCGGTCCCTGGCCCAGGTCCAGCATGGCCGCCAGAGCCCCGGTCAGGTAGTCCTTGGCGTTCTGGATGCTGTCCTCCAGGGTATGGCCCATTGCCAGGTTGCAGGCGATGGCCGATGACAGGGTGCACCCCGTACCGTGGGTGTTGGGATTGTCCACCCGCCTGCCGGGGAACCAGCGGAGGCTGCCCCCGGCGTAAAGCAGATCGGTGGCGTCATTGACCCGGTGTCCCCCCTTGATCAGAACCGCCCCGGGATAGGCCGCGCCGATTTTTTCGGCCGCCCGCACCATGTCATTCCGGTCGTGGATGGGAAAGCCGCAGAGCACCTCGGCCTCGGGGATATTGGGCGTGATGACCGCGGCCAGGGGCAGCAGCCGTTCCTTCAGCGCCGTTCCCGCTTCCCCGGAAAGGAGCCGGTGGCCGCTGGTGGACACCATCACCGGGTCGACGACGATATGGCCGGCGCCATACTGTTCCAGCTTGTCCCCGATGACCGCGATGATGTCCCCCCTGGACACCATGCCGATCTTCACCGCGTCGGGGAAGATATCCGTAAAAACGCAGTCCAGCTGCTGGCCCACGAAGGCCGGTGCCACGTCCATGATCCCGTAGACCCCGGTGGTGTTCTGGGCCGTCAGCGCCGTGATGGCGCTCATGGCGTACAGGCCGTGGGCCGCAATGGTTTTAATGTCCGCCTGGATTCCGGCGCCACCGCTGGAATCCGATCCGGCGATGGTCAGTACCTTCTTCATGCAATCACCTCTCCTGCTTGGGTAAAATCCTCAATATAAAAATCTGCCAGCCGCCGCAGCTCCTCCTGGCCCGGCTCCGAGGCATCGTACACGGCGCAGACCGGGTACCCCGCCGCGGCTGCCGTCCGGGCCGCGTGGAGGGCATCCTCAAAAACCAGGGTTTCCTTTTTTTCCGTGCCTAGGTACTTCCGGGCCGCATCCCAGATGGCCGGCTCGTCCTTGCCGCACCCCACCTCGGCGCAGGTGAAGATCCGGCTGAAACAGCCCAGTAAGCCGTTCCGCTCCAGGGCCGCTTCCGTCAGCCACCGGTCCGTGGTCGTCGCCACGCAGATCCCCACATCCGATGCCGCCAGTTTTTTTACAAAGGCAGCCACCCCATTTTTGAGCTGGACCTCATCGATATAAAACCGGGCGATCATTTTGTTAACCCCGGAAACAATCTCCTGGACCGTGCCTGTGACGCCGTACACCCGTTTATAATATCCGGCGGCCTGCTCCATGCTCATGTGCCGGAAGGTCTCCGTCAGATTTTCCCGGGGAGCGATGCCCCGGGAGAGCAGATAATCCCCGGCGAGGGTATCCCAGATGCCCATGGAGTTTAACAGGGTGCCGTCCAGGTCGAAGATGGCGCCGCCGGGCTTCATCGGGACACCATCTCTTCGGACAAGGCCCGCAGGGCCCGGCATTCCCCTTTGATATCCGCCGCCGCGAAAATGGCCGATACCAGGGCCACGCCGTCCACCCCCGTTCCCTTTAGCTCCGGCAGATTGTCCCGGGTGATGCCGCCGATGGCCGTCACCGGGATGGATACCGCGCCGCAGATGGCCTTCAGGGTCTCGTGGGAAACCGCGTCGGCGTCCAGCTTGGTGGTGGTGGCGAACACCGCTCCCACCCCCAGGTAATCGGCGCCGGCCCGCTCCGCCGCCAGGGCCTGCTCCAGCGTCTGGGCCGACACGCCGAGGATTACATCCGGGCCGATGAGGGTGCGCACATCCCGCGCCTCCATGTCACTCTGTCCCACGTGGATGCCGTCGGCCCCGCAGGCCAGGGCCACCTCCACGTTGTCGTTGATGATAAAGGGCACATGATACCGGGCGCACAGCATTTTCATTTCCCGGGCTTCCTCCAGAAAGGTGCCGTCGTCCAGTTCCTTTTCCCGGAGCTGCACGCAGGTCGCGCCGCCCTCCAGGGCCAGAGCCACCTGTTCCATCAGGGTCAGGTGCCCCGTCCAGGCCCGGTCGGTCACGGCGTAAAGCAGCATGGCTTCATTAACGCTGTTCATAATCGGCCCCCTTTTCCAAAGCATCGGGCGTCAGATTGTACACCGCGTCGATGAGGTAATTGCGGTAGGCCGCGTTGCCGTCCAATTCCGTCATCCGGGCGAAGGCCGTCTGGCCGCAGAGGCCCATGGCGCACACCGCCGCGGCCGCCGCTTCCAGGGCATGCCCGGGATTGGCCACCACGTAGGCCGCCGTCATGGCGGAGAGCTGGCAGCCCGTGCCGGTGACCCGGCCCATCATGGGGTGTCCGTTGCGGATGCAGTACGCCCTGTCCCCATCGGCCACGATGTCGATGGCGCCGGTCATGGCGACGACCGCCCCCGATTTTCCCGCGAAGGCTTTGGCGAAGGCCACCCCTTCCTCCAGATTGTCCTCTGAAATGGCGTCGGCCAGATCGGCGTCCACCCCGCGGGTCGTCCCTGCACCCAGGGCCAAGGTCTTGATTTCCGAAACGTTACCCCGGATCACCGTAAAGGGCACCTCGGCCAACAGTTGCAGGGCCGTTTCCGTCCGAAGTCTGGAGGCTCCGGCTCCCACCGGGTCCAGCAGCACCGGATGCCCCAGCTCCGCCGAGCGTTTTCCCGCTGCCAGCATGGCAGGGATGGTGGCCCGGTTGAGGGTCCCGATGTTGATGTTCAGCCCGCCGCAGATGGCGGTGATGTCCACCGCGTCCTCCACGTCGTCGGCCATGATGGGGGCCGCCCCGCAGGCCAGCAGGATATTGGCACAATCGTTCACCGTCACGTAGTTGGTGATGTTGTGGACCAGCGGATTGGTGTTTTGCACATTTTCAAGCATTTTTCCAAACATATTTTCTTCTTCCTCCTGAATTTCATTTGAAGAGCAATAAAAAAGAGTGTCCCCGATTGGGGCACTCCCGGCAAATTTTATCGATTCTTAACTCCCTCCGGCGGCATTGCCCGCATCAGGTTTAAGGGTCGAAGTTCAAACTTCCTCTCAGCCTTACCAGCTCCCCTGTGTATTCTTTCGTTATAAGGGTATCACGGGCCGGATGAAAATGCAAGGACCAAGTGAAGATTGGCCCGTCAAACCGGACAGGAATTTTCGCCTGGCCGCTTCCTGGATGCCCTGAACAAAAAACAAGGTGCCGTTGAAATCAAAAATGCTTCCCTTCACCATTTCCTCCTGGCTGTGCTTTGCCTAAAAATAAATCTGCTGGAAATACTTGCCGTAAAATTCGTAAAAATCGTGGACCATGGGGGGATTGTCTGAATCCGCCGCGAGCTGCTTCGCTGCTTTTTTATCGGCGATGGCCACCACCTTTTCCACCCCGGCGGCCCGGGCCGCGAATACCGCGGCCGCGTTGTCCGCCAGTACCACGCATCCATCCAGGGTCCCGTCGTTTTCCGACGCCGCCCGGGAAAACATGTTGGGGCTGAACAGATCCGAATGCAGATGATCCACGGTGACGCTCCCCAAATTCTTTAATAACCCATAACCGTTCATGGCTTCCATGCTGCCGCTGTTGGCTAAAATCAAGGTCTTCATAATCGCTGTTCCTCCTGTTTGGAAATCCGGTAAATTTTATACCGTTTTGATGATTCCATTATATATGCAAAAGGGACTTGCGGCTGTCAGCTTCCAGACGTATAATAACACAATAACGACCAAATTATAATTGGATTATCACAATTTCGCCAAATAGCATCACAAAAACGACAGGAGGCCATCATGATCGAACCCTATCAATGCGCCATAACCACCGACGCCCGCATGCGCCAGCTGGATGTGGGCCTGCGCCCAGAAAAGGGATTCCTGCGCATCTGCGGACAGATTGAACGGCTGCCGGGACGGGAGGTGGCTCCCCACTGGCACAATGAGATTGAAATCCTCACCGTCCGGAAGGGCCGGACCCTGGCCCATGTGGGCCATGAATCCCTCGTCCTGAAGCCCGGCGAGGGCATCGTCGTCAATGCCGGCGCCCTCCACCAGTTCACCCTGGTCCAGGGCTCCGGCTGCATCTACGACACCTTCATCTTCACGGAGGAATTCCTGGGCGGCCCGGCGGAAAGTGAATGGCTCCAGCGCTACATCCGCCCCCTGACCCGGTGTGAAACCCTCCCCGCCATCCCCCTGCGCGGCCACGTCCCCTGGGAAGCCCGGCTGGACCAATCCCTGCGGGAAGCCTTCATCGCCTTCGACGAGGGCGCCTATGGCTGTGAGCTCGTCCTGCGGGCGGCCCTCACCCAGCTGTGGCTCACCCTTTCCCAGCACCATGGGGAAGAAATCCAGAGGGCCAGCGGCGTGGAAAACCTCCAGACCCGGCGGCTGAAAGCCATGATGGATTTCATCGCCGGTTCCTACGCCGAGCCCTTGACCCTGTCGGATATCGCCGCCGTGGCGGATATCGGCGAGCGGGAATGCCTGCGCTGCTTCTCCCGGTCCCTGGGCATGCCGCCCATGCAGTACCTGACCAAGGTCCGCCTCAGCCACGGCGCCCAGCTCCTCTGGGAGACGGACCAGACCATCACTTCCATCGCCTCGGCCTGCGGCTTCGACAATCCCGGCTACTTTTCGCGGTGCTTCAAGAAATGGATGGGCCAGACTCCTGTGGTCTGGCGAAGGGAAAAGGCGGCTCAGGGGCTGCCCGTCCAGCGGCCATCCTGATGGTTTCTGTTGATCCAACAAAATAATGGTCTCTCAAAAATCTCGATATAGCAACTCCCATGTTTTTCCTTAAATAACTTTTAAGTTTTCAAGGATTCCGGGGCGCTTTTGTTGACATCACTGTGGTAGAATCGCATTAAGAAAAAACATTTTCCAAAAGGAGTTAATCATGAAAGGCAAAAAACGGTTGGTTTTATGTATGATTCTTGGCTGCGTCCTGACTGCTGGCTTATGCGGGTGCCAGCTTCGATCCAATAAATCGCTTGACAGCATGAGTGGCAAGGAACTCCTGATCCGCGCACTCATCGAACACAACCTCAATTCAGTGGGGATGCCGGACACCTGGGGCAACTGGAAGGAAATCTTTACGACCCTTTCCGATACCTACCACATCGTCCACAGTGATAAGGACATGGGTTCCGATGATGAAGTTTATACCTTTGTCAATGGCGGCACCCAGGACATCGGTGATGTCAGCCGTCCCTACGCGCTGATTGCCGCCCAAAACGACGCGGTCCAACCCTACAAAACCATTTATTGGGATACGATTCCCGACTGGGCCAAGGACAAGGACGGGGAATGGATTGTATCCTACACCGGCACCATGGCCTTCATCATCAACACGGACATCGTGCCCAATCCCCCGACCTCCTTTGCGGAGCTGTTAAACGGGGACTACAAGGTGCAGATCGATGATTTCACCACGGCAGCCCAAGGACAGTACGCCCTCCTCGCTGCGTCCTTTGCCAACGGCGGGGACGAAACCGACATGACCCCGGCCTATCAGTACTTCAAGACGCTCAACGATCAAAACCGGCTGGTGGTGAAGACCCCGTCGGCCAACACCCTGCTCAGCGATAACATCGGCGTAACCATCCTCTGGGATTTCAACGCCTGCAATTACGGGGACCAGGCCCTTACCCAGAACCCCAACGCCCATTTTGAAGGCTGCATCCCCTCCGACGGATCGATCAAGGAAGGCTACGCCACCATCATCAATAAAAACGCCGCCCATCCTGCCGCCGCGGCCCTGGCCCGGGAATACATCCTGAGCGATGAAGGCCAGATTGCCCTGGCCAAAGGGTACCTCCGCCCCATCCGGACGGATGTGCAGATACCGGAGGACATCAAGTCGAAATGGCCGCCAGATTCTGAATACCAGAACGTCCATTTTATCGAAGATATCACCCGCTGGCGCAACTCCTACAACGCCATCGAGACCAATTGGAAATCCATCGTCGGTGAGCTGCCGAATGGCAAATAAATTCAATCAAAAAGAGGTATTATCATGAGCACTTCCTTTTTATTCCTATCCGGCGGCGTGTTCTTCACAGGCATCGTCCTGTCCGCCATCTGCTACATCCTGTCTGTCATCGGTCTGTGGCGAATCTTCACCCGGGCCGGGGAGAAGGGCTGGAAATCCCTGATTCCCTTTTACAATTTATTCGTCCAGTTCAAGTTTTCCTGGAAGGCAGTCTATTTCTGGCCCTACCTGGCCCTTGGACTGTGCTATAACTTCTTCTTCCAAAGCGGCGGTAATCTCCAGATTCTGGGTGATTTCCTGGGTCTGGCCTACTTCATCGCCATGATCCTCACCAATTATCATCTGGCCCGGTCCTTCGGAAAGGGCAAGGCCTTCACCGCCGGCCTGGTCCTGCTGGAGCCCATCTTCATCATCATCCTCGGCTTCGGCGGCTATGAATACGTCGGTCCCATGGGCATCCCGAAAAAGGGCGGCCAAACGCCGGCATAAATCACAGCCTGACTGCCACGTAAAAAAGGTTCATCCCCTGGAATTTCCCGGGGATGAACCTTTTTTTACGTATTGAATGAATCGGTTTGATTCCAAAATAATTTTACTTTTTCTGCGTGGGCTCCAGATTCGTTGGCACCTTGCGCATATACACCACGGAGAAATCCCACTGGACAGTCAGGTTCCGCACATTTTCCGCTTCCTCACCCAGTTTGGAGGACGTGGCGTAACGCCACAAATCCGTCATCTTCAAATTCGGGTTGGTTGCCTTGAGCTTTTCATAGAGGGCGTCCGCCGCCTTCTTTTCAAAGACGTTGAAATACGCTCCCGGGTAATAGACCATGATATTGTTGTTTCCCAACAGGTTTGGGTCCAGTCCCATTGCCTTGTATCCCGCATACTGAGCGGGAATATCGGCTCCGGTGGTATAGGCCGGGCCGCCCAGTCTTGAAATATTGCTCATGTTCCCATCACATGAGGTATAGCTATTCATTTCGATCTTCATGGTATCTGCCGACACCATGGTATTCTTATCCCCGGAAAAATAAGCGGTTTTACGGGTGAAGATATCCGGCCTCCCCCAGACTCCTCCCCACCAGGTCGCTATATCCACAGAAGGCACCGTTTCAACGTAAATCCCCTTGTAACTGCTTCCCTCTGTCTGCTGATAGGATGTGTAGGACTGGCCGTTGACCATGAACCCCGCCTGGGCCAGTTCCTTTTCCATGGTCGTCTCGTTGTGTTTTTGGGCCGCGGCCTTCAGCGATCCAAAGTCATTCATGGTCGGTGTCTGCGCAAAAATCGTTCCCGTGCGCTGGGCGTCCTTGTTGAACTGCTCGCCCACCCCGACATAATACGGCATGCAGAAGGGTTTGGTATAAATCAGCGCCTTGCTCCATCCGGGATGATAGATTCCTCCGTCCGCATAATATCCCAGATAATACTGGGTCAGGGTCTTGTGGTCGCTCTCGACCAGACCGGCCGTCGCGTTGTAGCCGTCATCCGTGCTGGGATTTCCGCCTTTACAGTTTTTGTAGAACCAGCTGTTTGTCGCGTAGCAATAAATCATCGGGTCGGTCACCGGGGGATAATCCACGATGTCTGCACTGGCCACGGCGATGCCCGGGTCAGTGATGGTGACGCCGGCCACATGGGCCTCCCATTTCAGGACGGCCTCAGACGCCGCGTAATTGTACTGGAATTCCTGATATTCCGTTTCCAGAAGGGTCAGATTATCCTTGGCCTGCTTCATGCTGGCATCATACTCCGATTGTCTGGCCGTGAGTTCCTTATTGCCCGGGTCGGCGGCCAGCTGGGCTGTGACTTCATTCAGCTTCAATTGGTCATAGGTATAGCGGAAGCTGATGGCCGGCTCCAGAACGTAATACCCCCGATCCACAAAGGCCTTGACCGTCTGGTTGAACTTTTCCCGGTTATTGAAGGTTTCCGTGTTGTAGGTATAGGTCTTGCCCTCCAGATCGTAGTACACCTGGAAGATGTCCTTCGAGCCGATGCCGGCATCCGTCACGCCAGTAAAATTCTTGCCGTTGGCATAATTGACGACCTGATTGAAGGCTCCCAGATAGCCCGTATTCGTAATGCCCTCACTGGAATAAACCTTTTTGAAAACCGCGTCCATGTTGCTCATATCCACACCGCTCATCATTCCGTCATCATTGGCGATGGTCGTGCTCATCTTCTTGATGGTTTCGATGGTTGTCGGATTATATATGCTGTAATAATTACCGTCCAGACTGTTGCATTTGCTTGAATACCCATTAAAATAATCCTTATACTGGTTGACTTCCATCTGGCTCAAAACCAAGTGGGCCCCATCCAGCGTCTTGTTCACTTCCTCCGGATATTGGGGCGGTGCCGCAGTCTCGTAAACAGCAGTCAGCTTATCAAGCCCCTTATCGACCCATCCGGACAGGGTGTTGCCGGTGATCCAGCCAAAAGCCTTATCCACCAGCGAGATGATGCCGCCTGTCAGCGTATCGCCAAGTCCGATCACATTTTTAAGAAAGGATGTGGACTGATTCTTGACTTTTTCCACGCCCCAGCTGTAACCTTCCTTGATCTTCTCCTTTAACGGTCCGGCAGCGGCTGTAGAAGCTGTTTTCATGATGCCGTAATACGCATCCCTCACCTTTGTGTTGCTCCAGATTTCTCCGTCAATGGTCGCAGGAGCCGAAGGAGCCACCGTGAGGGCCGCGCTGACCACATGGCCGACCTTGGTGCTGTCCGATTGATAGGCCAGGGTCCCGGTCTTCAGGCCGATGGTTCCGTTCAGCGAATTGGCCGACGCAGCCGTATTGGCCTTCGGCAGCTTGAAAGTAACCGTCAGACTGTCCACGTTTCTGCTTTTCTGATCCACAGACAGAACCTGGCCGTCCTTGAAATCATCACTGAAGGTAAAATCCGAAGCACCCAGGTTCTTCCGCGTGGTTCCGCCTGTGATGCTCACGCTGGCCGTAAAATACCGGGCACCGTCTTCTTTTTTGGCCGCGTCCCCCTTCAGGGTCTTCAAATAGGTCTCCAATTCGGCTCCGGAAAGCGCCTTCGGGCTGGACGCGTTCAGAAACACGTTGTCAATATTGATTTCCTTCTCCAGTTTTTGACCGAACACGTTGCTGGCTGCGGGAAGCGTGATCAAACCCACGGGATCCACCTGATTCCACAGGCTGTCTCCGGTTTCAATTTCCAGGGAAAGCTTGGCCGGGTTGTTTTTATCCACGACAGCCTTGGTGACCTTCGATTGGGCGAAGCCATGGGAGAGGATGATATCACCTGTACCCAGCTGGTTTTCCACGCCATTCTGGTCTTTAAAAAAGGCGCTCCTGGTCCCGCCGTTGATCATGGTCAGCTCCACCTCGATCATTTTCGTGTCGCCTTTGATCGAAACATTTCCGGACTTGCCGTTGACCGTCATTGCCAATTTGGGATTGACAATCGCCGTTTCCGCCCTCAGCTCCAGAGCCGCGTCGGAAAGGGAATCCCCCTTCAGGGCGATGACAGTGCCCACTGACGCCTCGGCTACCTGGCCCTTCACGTGAAGGATGGCCTTCTTTTCATTGACCCGTTCAATGCTTGTGATGGTCAGATCTTTAAACCCATTCTCAAAGGCGAAATCGTCGATGGCCATGGTTTCCTTGAAGGTCACATTGCCCTCCAGGGTCAGGGTCAGCTCCGTGACATCGCTCTTTACCTGGTATTCTTTTCCGCCGGTGTCGATGGCCATGGTGTTCTTGGCAGGCACCAGGTTTTCCTTGATTTCCGCGACATTGCCGGCGATGCTTTTAGCCTGGGATTGGTCGTTCTCCAACGCGCTGGCCACCTTGTCGGTCACCGGGTTTGCCGCCGTGTCATTGGCGGCCTTCCCCGCGTCGATGATGGACGCGCTGTTCGGAGTCGGCGTTGGCGTCGGCTCTGCCGTGGACCCCGCTTCCCCGCTGGGGCTGGGGCTCACCTCCGCACTGGGACTGGGGCTGGGACTTGGACTTGGGCTGGGCGCCGCGGCCCCTTCCGCCTTTTTAACGGGGAAGGTAAAGTCCAGACCGATGCCAAAGCAGTTCTGATTGGAAGACACGGTGACCACCGCCGTGGCATCGGCGTTTTCCACGCTCTTGAAGGTCAGGGTGAAGGGGATCTCGTTGCGATAGGTTCCCTGGACCCCGGTGCCGTTCTTAAGCTCCACCTTGCTCCAGGAAATGGCGCCTCCCAGGGCCAGGGAACTGATGTTGTCGTTCCGGTAGCCGCTGGCGGCTTTCTCGTCCGCTATGCGGAAGGGTGAGAAGTTGGCGATGTCCCCATCCAGGGTCAGGGTGCCGGTGACGGTCTTGGCGTCAGCAGGCACGGCTTCCCCCTTGCTCACGTCGACAGCCTTGCCGTCGGCCGTCAGGGACTGGATGCTTAAGGACGGCACCACGATGTCCGTCTTTTCAACCAGGGCTTCCGTGTTGCTGAGCACGCCGGCGGCAATGGTCACCGTCCCTTCCTTCTGGGCCTTGTCCCCAAAGGAATCGGCGCCGTTGATGCGGCCGCTGACCGTCAGGGCGATGGACGCCGCGGTATTTTTGTCATTCTTTTTGGCGATGGTTTCCACCGCGGTCACGGTCATGCCGGTAAAGGCGCCGCCCAGGGTGTAATCCTCGGGCTTCAGCGCTCCCAGATCCGCGATGCTCCATCCCGACCCGCTGGTTTCCGTCAGCAGGATCTTCCCCGGCTCTGTCCCGGAGACGAAGCAGGTCTTTTTATCCTTTGTGGGCGCCCCGTCCTCCGGGGTCACACTGACCGCCACGGACAGGGATGACTTGGCCGTATTGACCGGCGGTACTATCACCGTTGGGGACGGCTCCGATGTCGGGAGTCCCTCCGTCGTCGGAGAAGCCTCCGTGGTTGCTGTCGCGTCATTGGTAGGCGTTGCCGCCTCCTCTGCCAATGCCGCCAATGGAAGTGATGTTAATAGCATCGCTGCCACCAGGATCATGACGATGATCCGATTCCATTTCGTACGTTTCATGGTTTACCTCCTCTTTCTGCTGTGCCGACTGCCAGATTTTCCACAAGAATCTTTGCGTCTCTGGATTTTTTTTATCATAAAAATCATTATACTCAGCCATGTCAACAAATCTGCCCTTTTCCTTAAATTCCTTAAATGATTTCCAAAAAAAACCGCCCTTTTTTTAAAAGGCTGTTCTCAGGTGTATAATGACAGTACAAAATGGGGAGCATCACAAGGAGGAAATCCATGCATCCACACGCACACCAACCGATCTTCGTCCGCTGCACACTGGCCATCCTGCTTTTGCTCGCCTTGATGACGGGGTGCAGTCCGACAGCCAGGCCGTCCGCCACCCCCACCGTCACCAGTTCCACCGGGACGGTGATTGAAAAGAGCGGCACCTACACCTCGCCGGAGGATGTGGCCGCCTACCTCCACGCCTACGGCACCCTGCCATCCAATTACATCACCAAGGCCGAAGCCGTCAAGCTGGGCTGGAAGAGCACCGAGGGCAACCTTGCCGAAGTGGCGCCGGGCAAGAGCATCGGCGGAGAAAGCTTCCAGAACAAGGAAGGGCTCCTGCCCGCCAAGGAGGGCCGGGTGTACTCCATGTGCGACGTCAATTACACCAGCGGCTACCGCGGCGCGGAGCGCCTGGTCTACAGCAACGACGGTCTGGTTTATTACACAGCGGACCATTTTAAATCCTTCACACAGAAGTGATGCTGATGGCATCCTTTTTTTCAAAACAAGAGCCCCGGGGTAGCTGGAAAATTCCAGCCGCCCCGGGGCTCTTTGATGATCCCGTTGAATCCAATCCATCCTGATTGGATTTCAATTTCCGCTATTTTTCCACAACCCGCAGCTGGATGGCTTCCAGCCTCAGGCTCCTGCCGGTGGTGCCGCCAATCGCCGCGTCTTCCTGGCTGGTGCCGGCGGTTATCCAGTCGGTCCAGCCCTGGTTCTGCACATGGACCCGGTACTGGACGCTGTAAGAAGCTGTGCTGCTGCCCGTGGCCCAGATTTTCAGGGCTTCCAGGCGCAGGCCCTTGCCCGTGGTACCAGCCAGCTGACCGCCGGATACGGGATCCAGCCAGCCCTGATTCTGAACGTGGGCCTGGTAATGGAGCACCAGATCCTTATCGCCGCTGATCAGGCGGACGGCTTCCAGGCGCAGGGCCTGGCCCGTAGTACCGACCGTCGCGGTATTGCGCTGATCGGCCGTCTGTTCACCCTGGCCCCAGCCGATATCCTGGATATGCCCGGCCAGTTTGATTTTTTCCGAATTCTGGTGACTCTTCTCCGTGTCGCTGGCCGGATTGGCCGTTGGAGCGGCTGCTCCTTTGGCCACGATGACCACCTGCATGGCTTCCACCGGCAGGCTGAAGCCGGTTGTCCCGGCGATTTCCCCGTTCCTGGCCCAGCTCATCCAGCCGATTCCGCTTACGTGGACCCGGTAACAGATGTCGTATTGATCGGCTTTCGTTCCGGTCAATGTCATGGTGATGGCTTCCATCTGAAGGCCTTCACCGGTTGTCCCGGCGGTTTCCCCGTCGGATTTGGCGCTTTGCCAGCCCTGATTCCGCACATGGGCGGTGTAACTCACCTCCAGGCCGTCAATGGCGCTGCCGCTGTCATCCGTCACCTTAGCCTGGAAGGCTTCGGTGCGCAGAGCCTGTCCCGTGGTGCCGGCTGTGGCCCCATCCTGTTTGAAGCCCTGGTTCCAGCCGTAGCCGGTGCCATGGACCGCGTAGGTGATGTGGGGCGTCGCGGACGGTGTTGGCGTGGGTGTGGGCGTTGGCGTGGGTGTGGGCGTTGGCGTGGGTGTCGGTGTGGGCGTGGGCGTCGGTTCAGGTGTCGGATTATCTCCCACCTTCACGCTGACATAGCAGGTCGTCTGTTCGTAATTATCCGTATTATTCGGCGTAAAGACTGCCAGATAGCTGCCGGTGCCAAGCTGCGGTACAATGGAATCGTCGGCCCAGCTCCAGCTGCCTTCGCCAATGGCATCGGTAACCCCGCCGTTCAGGGCGCTTTTTTGAAGCGTTTTGCCATAGGCCAGATTCGATGCCGACGGCGCGGTCCTGACAACAGGGACCTTCTTGAAAATCCTGAAGTAGGTGGTATCCGTCTGATCCGCCGCCTCGGCACTTAGAGCAGCGTCCGCGCTTTGGGTGCCAAGGGACTGGCCGCTTACATTAAGGCTGATTACGGCTTTATAGTATCCGGCGTTCACCGGTTCGACCGTTCCGATTGCGTCCCATTGACGTGTTGTTTCATTCTGTTTATAGAATTGCGTAATGGCCGCGCCTGGTTTTTCTGTTTTAACCGTTACTTTTTCGCCGTCGTAAACCTTGCTTTGCACGACGATCGCTACTTGTTCTTTAACAGATACCGTCGCCGAAGTCGTAAACCCGTTATAATGCGTCGTATCCGTCGGTGTAAAGGTCACGTCATATTGATAATCCCCGACTTTGTCTGGTTTCGTATCCGATTTTTTCCAGGCAAAGGCTCCCGGAACAGACGCGCTGCCGGCCAGAGAACTATAACTCAAATCCTGTCCCAGCATGATATCCGTCGCAGAGGGGGCATTTAAAATGACCGCATCCGCCATAGCGATCGTAAAGGTGACCGCCGCGCTGGTAACAGATGGCACTTGGCCGACTGCCGCCGCCGTACCCCTGACCTGATAGGTCCCCAGTTCAGTTGGCATGATGTCGGTCCAGGTGCTGCCGCTGTCACTGCTGTACTGGTAACTGACCTCACCGCCGCTGGTGTTGGTAACGAACTTGGGCGTCAGCTGATCGCCGTACTTGATATTCGCGCAGCTAATGCTCAAATACGGTGCTTTAACGGTCACACTCACATTACCTTCAGCCACATTGTATTTGCCTTGATCCTCTGGTGTGAAAATATAATCGTATGTCTGCGTGCCCGGTTGATCCACCTCTTGTTTCGGGTTCTTAAAGCTCCAAGTCCCTTTAAGCTCATTGTCGCCAACCTTGGCGACACCCGTGATCGTACTATCTTTAAGGACTTGTCCCTGAAGGATATCACTGGCACTTACCCCGCTGACAGCAGGTGTTACCTTGCCCACTGTAACATTGGCCTGTCCCGTTACTGCTTTATAATTAAGGGTTTCCGTTGGTGTAAAGACGCAGGTATGGCTGTTCGTTCCGATTTCCGGCGCAATGGTTGCATCCTGCCAACTCCAGGTGCCCGGTACATCGGTGGTTTTTCCATTAACCGTTGCGCTAGCTTTCCCATTAACGGTACTGTCCGCCAAAGTCTGTCCGTAATCCACACCAGTAGCGGTGATGCCGCTCAGTGCCGGTTCGGCCTTATTTACCGCCAGGGTAACCGTTCCGGTTACGGAAGGGAACTCCGGATCCGACGGGGTAAAGGTATAGCTATAGGCTGTATGGCCACTGTCCGGAACGTTTGGCATAATCGTTGTATCTGTCCAGCTCCAGCTGCCTTCCACACTATCCCCATTAACGGTCGCCGTTCCTGTTATTGTACTATCTTTGAGTGTCTGGCCATAGGTTATATCCGAAGCATTGACGTATGCAACAACCGGTACTGCCTTGCTGACCGTCACACTGACACTTTGATTCGGCAAGTCATTCCAATTCGCCGTATCCGTCGGTTTGAACGTAAATGTATACTCATGTGTTCCTTCAGGCGGCACGGTGTCCGGCGTATTCCAAACGCCTTCTCCATCTGTATTGGACGTGCCTGAAATCTCACTGCTGCTGAGCTTTTGTCCCCGCGTCAAAGAAGATGCGGTTACATCCGCTAATTCAGGAGTGGCTTTGATGACTGTTACCGTCGTGTAGATTTCATCACCAGAGACCCAATTGTAGTTATCCGCATTGTCCGGACAGAATTCGTAGGTATATGGTGTCGTTTTGCTGTCGCTGACAGCCGGCATGGTATTGGGTTCGTCCCAGAACCACTGACCGGAAACCAATTCTTGATTGTATGGATTTTTCGCCACAACCGTCAGGTTACTATCCTGCAATGTGTCCCCATAGGTAATGGGTGACGTAGCAGCCTCCAATTTAGGCGTCGTGGAATTGACCCGGACAAGCCCCCCGACGGACGCCTTGGAAACGCTGGTTTGATCCGCTGGTGTAAAGTTCAGTGTATAGCGCGTTTCATAACTGTCTGCCCTGGTCGGCTGAATCGATCCATCCTGCCAGGACCAGGTGCCGTCAACGGGTTGTGCCTGGCCTCCGACCATGATTGTCGCCGTGTAATACTTGCTAGGATCAATGGTGCTCAGCGTCTGGCCGTAACTCAATTCCATAATGTCCTCGGATTTCGTCAAGGTCGGCTGTGCCTTTGCGACGTTCACCGTCGTCTTCCCGGTGGCAGTGGTATAATTGCCCGCCTTATCCCCTGTGGGGGTGAAGGTATAAGCGTATGATATTGTTCCGCTGTCAGCCATTTGAGGCATCGTGTTTTCACTGTCCCATTTCCAAGTGCCTTCGACCGGTCTGTCGCCGACGGCAACTGTTCCCGTCAGGGCACTGTCTTTCAGGGTCTGGCCGTAGGTGATCGATGCGGCATTAACCTTTATGATAGTGGGCGCTGCCGGTGTAATTGTGACCGGAGCAACAGATACATAGGAGTTATAGTTTTCGGTATCAGTCGGCATGAAGGCGTATAACCAAGACTGCGTTCCGGCATCCAGAATGGTTGACGATTCTAACCATCCAAAGGTACCATCCACCGTTTTACCGCTGCTGTCCGTAACGGTGCCGGTCAGCGTACTGCTTTCCAGAGACTGGCCGTAGGTTATACCCGTTGCCTTTAGCTCTGATACAGTCAAAGCCGCTTTATCCACCGTCACACTGACCTTGCCGGTCGTGCTGCTGTAGTTGGCGGCGCCGTCACCTGACGGTGTAAAGGTATAGTCATAGCTGGCGGTACCCACCTTCTCCGGCTTGGTCGTCGAGGTGGTCCAGGAGAATTTACCTTCAACCCCGGCCCCGACCGTTCCGGTCAGGGTACTGCTCGCCAGGGTTTCGCCCAGGGTGATATTGGAGGCGCTGACGGAGGTGATCACCGGCGTCGCCGGATTCACCTTGACCGTCACGTTACCTTTAACGATATTCCAGTCTTCAAGATTCACCGGCGTAAAGGTGTATTCATAGGTAAAGGTTCCGGCGCCCGTCGGAATGATGGTAGGATCGGTCCACGTGAAACTGCCATCTGTGCTGGCCGATCCTGTGATGGTGCTGGATGCCAAGGTCTGGCCATAGGTAATATCAGTCGCTGTGGGATCTTTAAGATCTGCTGCCGTCGTAATTTCATCGGCGGAAGCCGACGAAAGTCCATCACCAATGACCGGCGTCGCTTTATTGACGACCAGTGTGACGCTTCCGCTTGCAGTCGCATACTGCGCATCCTTGGGTGTAAAGTAGAAATTATACGTCGTCTTTCCGCTGTCCGCCACATGGGGCGCTATGGTCGGATCGACCCATGTCCATGTCCCATCGACCGTTGCGGTACCCGAAAGGGTACTGTCGGCCAGGGTTTGCCCGAAGGTGAGGGCCGTCGCGCTGACATTAGACAGCGTCGGCACTGTTTTTTCACCATTTTTTACAGTAACGGCGATCTTACCCGTCGTGCTGTTATAATTACCGGCCATATCTGCACTCGGCGTGAAGGTATATTCACAAATCTGGCCATCCGTCGGTGTAATGGAAGAATCGGTCCATTGGATAGACCCCGCAACAGGAGTATCGCCGGACTTCGCCGTACCGTTAAGTGTACTGGCAGACAAAGCGTCTCCTGAATTGATTGCAGCGGCACTAACGTCTGTCAAAGTAACATTGGCCTTATTCACATAAATGCGTACATTGCGTGATATCGTCTGGTAGTTGGGATCCGTCGGGGTGAAGACTACATCATAGAAATTGTTGCCGACGGTTCGAGCCACGAAAGCGGGATCTTTCCAGCTGAAGGTACCGTCAATCGGAGTGGTTCCGATTGTGGCCGTTCCGCTGATAACACTCTTCGATAGGGTATCCCCATAAGCGATATCGGCAGCGGTGACGGTACCGAACACAGGGAGAGCCGCATTTACCGTGACCTTAGTTGTGCCGATGATCGGGTTCACGTTTGGTTCACTGGGTATCCAGGTATAATAATACTCTGTGGTCCCACTATCCGCGACAGCGGGTTTGATGCTGGTATTCGTCCAACTCCAGGTGCCGGTTACCGGGTTGTCTCCCACCATTACCTGACCCTGAATCACGCTGTTTACTAAAGTATCGCCGTAGGTGATAGGTGTCGTCGTAATATTTACGGGCGTTCCGTTGGCTTTAGTGATGGTGAAGGACACTGCCGCGCTGGTCACAGCAGCAGTGGTCGTCCCCTGATTATAGGTCAGACGGATGAGATAGCTGCCGGCATCAACAGGCATGCCATCTAACCAGGTCTTGCCGCCGTCGGTGCTGTACCCCCAGTTGCCCCGGGTCCCGTCGCCGGTATAATGGATGTGGGGTTGGTCTTCCGGATTCGGATAAACAGCCTGGTTAGTGGTATAGACCGCGCTCTGGCCGCTGTCGAGGCTCAGGCTGGCGGCCTTGGGTGTAATAACTCCCGAGACACTCTGCCCAGCCGGTGCGAAATAATTCGCCGCACTGCTTCCGGAAATCGTGTAGGTTACCGGTACCTGCTGGTCCCCGGGATTGACGCTGGGGAACTCAGCCGATGCGCTCAGAACGACCGTATCACCGTCGAGGACGCCTTGGAGGGTGCCGGGGGTGACGGTCGCCGTCTTGGTGCCGTCATAAACCTTACTGACTATGGTAGTATTTTCGATGTTGAGCCGTTTGGCGGTAACGGTGAACGCGGCTGTTTCCGTCGTATAAGCGGGATAATCTTCCGTTGCCGGAATTTCAGCGTAAATCACATAAGCATTGGGCGCGATCCGGTCTGTGGTCCACTTGGTGCCCTTGCCGGTATCACTTTGGGTCTTATAATAATAAATCGGCGTGACCGAGAGTCCGTTGGGCAGCCCGATGACAGAAGGCGACTTGCTGTCCCCATAAGTATAGTTATCCATCTTCACCGTAACGCCGCTTATCACCTGCTTGGTCGTTGTCACAAGGGCTGCGCTGGTCTTGCTGGCGATAGTGGATTTCGTTGCTTTAATGCGCGTGACTATGCTGTACTGCGTTCCCGCAGTGAGTCCAGTAAAGGTGCTGGAATCCTGCCAGGTCGTTCCGCCGTCGATGCTGTATTCTTGTCCCGTCACACTGTGAACATTAATACTGGTGTCCGTGCGGTCGTTTATCGTGTTTTCGATAACCGGTGCCGCCGGTGCGTCGGCCCGCGCGAATAACTTGACCACCTGATTGGACCCGCTGATGGTATTGCCGGCTTCAAAACTTGTGTTATCGCTGTTAAAGTAACCGCTATTGTCCAGGCTTGCTTCTGTGGTTATCGCAATCGGATTGCCGGCAGTGGGCTGGTTTTGAGTGATAACGCCGATATTGGCGCCGGTCGTGAGGCCGCTTGCCGTCAGGCCATACCACTGGGGCAGATAGACATTATTGACCGCTCCCAGAGCGTTGGTATTGCCCGTGATCTGGGTCGTATCCGAAAATGTTGTGGGTTTTAAAGTCTTTGGGCTTGCCAGATACAGCCCGCCGCCGGTTTTGCCGGCGGTGTTACCCGTAATCTTACTGCCGTTTTGCAGCATCACTTTGCTGCCGAGCGCATAGACACCGCCACCATAGGAACCGGCATGATTGCCGGTAACCGTGACATTATCCAGGGTAAGGCTTTCGGAAAGCGCCTGAATGCCGCCGCCATAGGTGTTATAACCACCTTTAATGGTTCCGTTTTTCACAGTCAGGTTATAGCTGCTCATGGTGATGACGGCGCCGTTATTGGTAAGAGCCGTGAGTCCGCGGTCGATGGTATGGCCGTTCAGGTCCAAAACCACACTGGCATTGTAAAACCCGATGCCCGACAGGCCGTAACTTGCAGGGGTGACATCCTGATCCAGCTTAATATAAACGGTTGTGCCTCTTTGTGCCTCTGCATTGGCAAAGGCTACGGCCTGAGCCAATGTGCCGGATTTTCCGTAGCTTTCCGTATTGCCCCATTCCACCTGATAACCGGTGCAGACGACTTGATTGCTCCCGCTGCCTGTATTGTAAATGGGGTGGCCGTCATCACTGATGAAGAACAAGCTGTAATCTTGTGAATTATTGCCGGTCAGGGCAAGCTGCGGCGTAGGATCAACCTCGGTTTTGATACCGATGGTGTAATACATTGATTGCGTACTCACTGTGTCCGCCATGTTGATTGTTTGGCCGGATGCCAGATATAGATTATTATTTCTGTTGACATTCAAATTATAGTAAACCTTGGTATAACCAGCCACGGTCAGATTTCCGCCGGACGCGGCGAAAATACCCCCGCCGTTTACCGCGGAATTGGAGGTGATTTCACTTTGGGTGGAAACCAGCGTGCCCGCGTTATAAACACCACCGCCATTTTGTACCGCACCGTTGTAATTAAAATGACAATTCTCAAGGTTCGTCGTACCGGTACCAGCGTTGTAAAGCCCGCCGCCATTTTGTGAAGCCGTATTTTTCGTAACCGTAGCACCACATTTCAGCGTCCCCTCATTATAAATGCCGCCGCCGTTAACGGCCTTGCAATTCTGGATGGTCACATTGTCAGCAAGCGTGAGGTTGCCTGTATTATAAATCGCGCCGCCATTTTGTCCGGTTTGGCAGTTTTTCACCTGTACGTTTTCAAGAGACAGCGTGCCGTTATTATCGATACCGCCGCCGGATCTCCCGCTGTTGCCCCCCTGAAGAATCCCGTCATGAAGGTTAAGGCTCGCGCCTTTTTCCACAATAAAGATGCCGCCGTTGCTCAGTGACTCAGGCAGTTTGCGGGAGATGGTGTGATTATTGAGATTGAGTTCGACAGTCGATCCTGCAATCACGGTATACTGCACCGAACTGGTGATATCCGTCAGCAGGGTGATGGTAGCATGTCTATTATGCGCCATTTCGAGGGCATTATACAGGGTCGTGGTCACGGGCGTTCCGCCATCCGCAGCTTGAAAACTCACCTGCGCGTCTGACACCCAAACCGTCTGGCTCGAATCGCTGCCTTTGTTCAGTATGCCGTAATCGGGATTATCCGATGTAAAACTCGACGCCAGATTAGAAGACGCATTATTCGTGACCTGCCCTGTGACATTCTGCATGGTCACGCCGATCACGGAGTCGTCGCTCAATGCGCTTGCACTGATGGTCGTGCCCGATTTCAGGTAGAGGTTGTTAGCTTTGGCACTGCCGGTTTGGGTGGTATTGTCCGTGATTTTTACCGAATTCTTCAGATTGAGGTCGCCGAAATCCGCGATGCCGCCACCGTTGCCCTTCGCTTGGTTTCCCATTACCGTCAGGGTGCTGTCATTTCGGATGCTAATGGTCCCCGTATTCGTCCATTGATCGTTGCTGTTGGTGACATTGCTGATGCCGCCGCCGGTTCCCTGCATGGCAGTACCGTTTTTCTTTTTTGCGGTGCCGGCCGCGGTATTCCCGGTCACTGTGGTAATCAGATTGCCGACACCCTCTTTGCCGATAAATCCGAAATTGTAGATGCCGCCGCCGTCGCCGCCGGCAGTATTATTAGTGATGTTAAAATACGAATTCTTACCGGCGGTTGAAGCTTTTATTTCCGCCTGAATAGCAAATTTACTATGCTTGAACTGACCATTGTAAACACCGCCGCCGTAACGACCGGCCGTGTTGCCGTCTACGTTCAAGGTGCCGCCGTCAAAGATACCAATCGAACCGCGGTTGAAAATGCCGCCGCCGTCGCCAACGGTCGTCGTGTTATTTAAGAGATTTAACGTCGCACCTTGTCTAATTTCAATGAAGTTACTCCCGGGATTAAAAATCCCGCCCGCGTTGAACCATGCCGTGTTGCCCGTAACGGCCGTCACTCCGTCCAGAACGTTCATGTTCATCAGGCCTGTCAGAGTGATGCCGCCGTCATTATTTCCAGCTGAATTGCCGGAAATGGTATTTGTGCCGCTGAAGTCCAGCGTCTTATTGGCCTTGATCCAGCATGCATGGATGCCGCCCCCGTCGTGTTGCGCGTGGTTATTCGAAATGCTGCAGCCCTTGATAAGCGCGCTCGCATCATTGGTTCCCCAATTGCCGGAGATACCGCCGCCATTGCCGTTGACCGCTGTATTTTCAGAGATGGTGCAGTTTGTCAACACCATGCTGTAATTAGATCCGCCCTCGACGCTGTAACTGCTGTTATTGCAGATTCCGCCGCCGCCTAAGCCCAAACCATCGGAATCAGAAAATGTTCCGTAGGATTTATTGCCGGTTACCGTGACATTGGTCATTTTCAGTGACCAGCCGCTATAAATGCCGCCGCCGGAGGCATGGCTGTCATTTGCCGTGTTTCCGCTGATGCTGCCGCCTGTGATATCGACAACCCCGCCAAGGCTGTAGATGCCGCCGGCACCGCCGGCAGACTCACTCGAAACGTTATTGGTCACGTTGCTGTCCGTCATAGTGAGATGGGGCGAATAGGGGTAGGGATCCGAAGTCGACTCTTTATAATCTGAACCGGCATCGATGTAAATGCCGCCGGCGCCGGCTGAATCTCCTGTAGAGGTGTTTTGATCCACCGTGGTGTTGTTGAGCGTGAGGCGGCCGCCGTGGGTGCGGTAAAAGACAGAAGCGTGGGTGCCGCCCTGCAGATAGATGCCGCCGCCGTAACTGCCAGTTGTCTTATTGCCGGAAACCACGGATGCGCCGCTGCTCGTCCCCGTCATGGTAACGCGGGTATCCCCGCCCACATAAAGACCGCCGCCGCAGCCGCCGGCTGCGTTATTGGTAATCTTGGTATCCGTAATGGGTGTTTGGTATTGCCGATCGGACTGCGTAGAATAAACACAAAGTCCGCCGCCGTCATTGGTCGCCTTGTTGCCATCAAAGGTACAGCGGGTGATGGTGGCAATAGCCGAATCGCTGATATCCTTATCGTTGTATTGGATGTACATGCCACCGCCGGATTTGACCGCCGAGTTGTTCGTAAAGGTACAATCGGTGATCTTAAAGAAATCCGGATAATTCCGTTCATGGGAGACATCGAATTCCAGAGCAACGGCGCCGCCGTTGCCGCCGGAGCTGTTGCCGTTAAAGGCAACCTTGGTCAGCTGGATGCCGTAGCTGGATTTGGAATAGATCGCCCCGCCGTCAGTACCGGTGATGCCGCCGCTCAGCGTGCCGTTGGAAATGGAGACCTTGGGGTCCGTTCCCCAGTTGCTGGCGATATTAAAGATGCGGCTGGGGGCGTATTGGCTCACGCTGATGGTGTGACCGTTCAAATCGATGCTGCACGCACCTTCATTGTTGATGGTCATTTCCCCAGTCGTCGTGATATCCGCCGTCAGGACGATATCCGTGTCATGCCTTCCCAAGGCTGTTCTCAGTTCATCCTCGGAGGAAACGCTGGTCGCGGCCCGCGCCGTCCCGGGCATGAGCAACCCCAGAGCGCAAAAAAGCACCAGTGCTGTCACCGCAGCCAATAACCAATTTCTTCCTGTCATCATCTTGTTGTGAACCTTCATTTCATACAGCATAATACACCCTCCCTATCTGTCTTACTTATATGAACACCGTTCTATTTATTAGCGAAAACTATTCCAAGATATTTATACCATATTAATGTCACCAAAATCCAACAAAATTGCTTTTCTTAAAAAAAAAGATTGTTGAAAAACTTGGATATGAAAAAATTTTGTTTTAAACCGATTGTCTCCGGGCCATTTCCCCAAAGGGCCCTTTCTCTCCCAAAAGCTCGCCGTAGGTCCCCTGCTGGGCAATCCTGCCATCTGCGATGACCAGGATCCTGTCACAGGCCGCCACGGTAGAAAGCCGCTGAGCTACGATGACCCGGGTGACCGGCATAGCGGCCAGGATATCCAGGACCTTTTTCTGGGTAAGATTGTCCATAGCGGAGGTCGCCTCATCCAGGAGGATCATGTCCGGCCCGGCGGCGATGGCCCGGGCCAGGAGGATGGCCTGCTTCTGTCCGCCGGAGATGCCGCCGGAGGCTTCCGAAAGGATGGTGTCCATGCCAAGATCCAGGGACCGGACGAAGCCGGCAATCCCCGCTTTTTCCGCAGCGTCCCAGGCGGCGTCCTCCGTCAGCCAGGGGGAGTTGAAGGCGATATTATCATAAATGGTGCCGGGCATGATCCGGCTGTTTTGCAGAACGACGCCGAAATGACGTCTCAGGGACCGGGGATTCAACCGGTCCATGGGCGTGCCATCGTAGCGGATCATCCCCCCCTCCGGGTGTTCAAAGCCCATGAGCAGGCGGAGCAGGGTGCTTTTGCCGCAGCCGCTCTCCCCGACGATGCCCAGGAATTCCCCGGGTTCCACAGAAAAGCTCACCCCATCCAGAACCAGGGGGGCTTCCGGCTCGTACCGGAAGGTCAGATCTTCCACAGCGACAGCCCCCTTCAAAGCCGTCACTTCCCCAAAGGCACCGCTACGCTCCGGCTCCGCGGAAAAGATCGGGCCGAGCTGCTCTGCCAGGGGCGATATGAGCATCATCGAGTTGACGACATTCAAAAAGGTGGAAAGGCCGCTTGCCGTCATGGTGAAGGCGGCGTAAAAGGCAATCCAGGCAGCGGGAGTCACGCCGGTCCTGCCGGCGATGGCCAGCAGGAAGACCATGCCGCCGGCGGTGATGGCGGACTGGATCAGATCCCCAATCATCACCAGCAGGGACGGGTTGTACATCTGCTGCATCTTTTCGCCGTACAGGCCTTCCCACTGGTCGAAGGCCCGATCCTGGGCACCGGTATTCTTTATTTTCTGAATGCCCCGCAGAGAGGCGTAAACGAAGCTGTGGAGCTCGGTGACGGCAGCGATGCTCCGGCGCTCCTTGCGGATGCCCGCAAAGCCCGTGACCAGGGAGACCGCCACACCGGCCAGGAGGACCAGCAGGGCCGGCGCCACCAGCTCCGGCGCGTAGCGGAACATCTGAGGAAGGTAGACAAGGGAAAACAACGCTGTAAAGGAGGTGTCCACCACCACACTGACCAAAATGCTGGCCAGGCGCCGCCCGTCGGCAATCCGGGTAGAAAGCCGCCCCGCCGTATTGTCACGGAAGAACGAATCCGGCAGCAAAAGGATCCTGGCCACGATAGCCGTCTGAGCCTCCCCGGTGACCCGGACCGTCAGGGCGCCAAGGACCAGGGCCCGGGCAGCCTTGACCACGGCGGAAGCGATGCCTGCCGCAATAAAGAACCAGGCGAAAAACCAGAGGGTTTCCATCCCCTTTCCGCCCATGGAGGCGATGCTGCCCAAGACAAGGTTGTAAACTGCCGGCACCACCATGCCCAAAAGGGCGATGATGGCGGCCGCCGCGGCCACCGGCAGGATGTCCCGGACTGAAAAGAGGGTCAGCATCCAGGTGATGAAGCCCTTCACTGTGAAGGATCTGTCAGGAAATGGCCGATGGATGCAGATGGCGACGGGCCCCACCCCGCCGCCCTTCCCGCTTGCCCGGCAGCAACGGCCATCCTGGAAGACACAGCGATAGCCGCCCACCACGGGGAGCAGGGCGACGGCCTCCCCTTCCGCCGTAAAGCCGACCATGTAATCAAAGGCCCGGTGGGGCCATCCCCGCTCCAGTTCCGTGAATTCGTACATGACCCCCAGGGGAGACAGCACCCGGTCGAAAATATCTTCCAGACTGTCCCCTTCCGTCGAAAATTCCGCGTCCACGCCGAACCGCTTCAGGATCACCCTCAAAGCGGCTTCCACGGATCCGCCCTCCGCCCCGGGCCGGTTTCCCATCTTTTCATTGTTCATTGCGTTTCCACCAATTTCCTGTACAGGCCATTTTTTTTAATCAGCTCCCCATGAGTACCCATTTCCACAATGCGTCCCCGGTCCATGACGACGATGCGGTCACAGTCCCGAACGGCGGACAAACGGTGGGCCACCATGAGGCAGGTGATGCCCCGGGCGCGAAGGGCGTCGATGATCCGCTGCTCCGTAAGGGCGTCCAGGGCGGCAGTGGCCTCGTCCATGAGCAGCACCGATGGATCCCGGGCCAGGGCGCGGGCGATTTCCATCCGCTGCCTTTCGCCGCCAGAAAGATTTTTCCCGCTGTCCAGCACCCGGCTTTCATAACCACCCTTCTGGGCCATGATCCGCCGGTGGATCTGGGCATCGACGGCCCCGCGGGTCATGGCCGTATCCCCGATGGCGGCGTCCCACATTTTCAAATTGGCAGCGACCGTGTCCTCAAAGAGGGTCGTCTCCTGATCCACCACCCCCAGGGAGGCGTAAAAGACCTCGTCAGGAATCTGCCGCCGCAGCCGCCCGTCGTAGGTGATGGTGCCGCAGTCCGGCTGGTACAGCCCGGCAATCAGCTTGACCAGGGTGCTCTTGCCGCAGCCCGTCGGCCCCACCAATCCCACCCATTCCCCAGGGGCGATGGTCAGGGAAAAATCCTCGAACACCGGCGCCTCACCCGCGGAATAGGCGTAGCCCATATCCCGGATGGCGATCCCTCCAGCCAGCTTTTCTGCTTTTTCTCCGCCGGCAGGAGGGATGGGGTTCTCCGGCTCAGCCACCATCACATCCTCTACCCGCTCGATCTGCACCCGCATGGACTGGATATCGTCATTCCCCGTCACAAAAGCCCAGGCCTTGGCCCGCACCACGCCAACCATGGACTGGAGGGCGGCAAAAGCCCCCAGGGACAGACTGCCCCTGGCAATGAAGATGACAGAAATAAACAGCATGGCCGCCGAAGACAGGGTTTCGTGGACCCCTGACAACAGGGTCTGATAACGGCGCAGGGCCTGCTCATCGAGCTTCCGGTTCTGGTAATCCGACTGGGACAAGCTCCACAGCCTGAAAAAATTATTTTCCGCCCCCATGGACTTGATCGTCTCGATGGTCTCCATGCCGTTGAGGGCCGTGGCGTTCATGGCCCCGGAAACGCGGCTGAGCACCCGGGTCCGCTGGACGATCCTCTGCTGGAGGATCAGGCTGGCGCCGATGCAGGCCCCTTCCAGCCCCAGGCAGACCGCGGTAACCACCGGGTTGTAACGGAACATGAGGATCAGGTAGACGATGAGCATCAGGCTGTCGATACCCAAAGGCAGGAGGGTCCCCAGGATGGTCTTGTCAATTTCGTCATTGTTGTCCAGCCGCTCCATGAGCTCCCCGGCGAAATGCTCCTCAAAAAACCGCAGGGGCAGATGGTACAGCTGCCGGATCAGGCCGGCGCCGGATTCCGCCGCCAGCCGGCCGCTGTGATGGAACAGGCGGATCCTCTGCGCCGACAGGGCAAGCAGGTTCACCGCCACACAGATCCCCATCAGCGCCACCAGAGGCCCATACCACCCGGCCTGGCTTCCCGCCATCACGCTGTCCAGATAAATCTGGACGAGGATCAGGGAAGCCAGGCTGGCCAGATAACCGATGGCGTAAAGCACCATCAGTCCCGGGGCGATCCGCCTCACGCCGGACAGCCGCTGCCACACGTACCGGGCAGTGGACGTCCGCCCGCCACCAGGCACGAAATCCGCCGACGGCTTCAGCCGGATAATCCGCCCCGTAAACACCTCCCCGAATTGGGCCAGGGGCAGGCTCAGGCTGCCGTTCCTCGGATCGTTGAGCCGGACCCTGCCCTTATCCACGGCACACACCACGGCATACTGGTACCTTTTCCACTGGACGATCAGAGGAAGCTTTTCCCGGGCCAGTTCCTGCAGCGAGATCCGGTCCTCCTGGGCCTCCATGCCGTAAAAGCGGGCCGCTGCCACAAGATAGGCCATGCGGGTCCCTCCCCGGGAAATCCGGCACTGTTTCCTGAGCTCATCGGACGGAACCCACTTTCCATAGGCGGCCAACACCATGGCCAGGGCGGTGGATCCGCTTTCCACCGACTGCATCTGGATGATCAGCGGCACCTTCACAGCATCCACCCCCTAATCCGTCAGTAATTGGAAAAGATTCCGGTCTTCCCCATAATAAAACACCCTGGACACCGTGTAGGTACTGAAGGGCGCGTCGAAATAAACGCTGGTGGAGCCGTTGAGGTTGGGGATCACCAGCCGGCTGTCAACAATGGCCTTATCGCCATTGCGCTGGCCGGACATTCCCGCTGCGATGGTCTGCCAAAGATTTGCCGGAATCCCCTTCTTTTCCCGCAGCTCCACCTTCACCGCCGCCCCATCGGGAACCTTGTCCTCCACCACTACCATTGCCAGCTTTTCCGACACGCTCTGGATGGAACAGCCCTTGTACCGTGGCAGATGGATCAGTCCGAAGCCCAGGCCGAACAAAGCGGCCACCGCCAGGACAGCCAGGATCATCGTCCGGGAACCGGAAATGTAGTAGCCCCGTCTGGAATTTTCCACTTTGTTTAAAACCGCCAGCTCCGCCGCGGCCTTTTGTTTATCCTTGTCCGCCATCCCGGCATCCCTCCCTGCCCTGATAATAGGCCCGGACCAGGCTTTTATAACCCATCCGCTTTAAATCACCGTAACGAATGGCGTAATTTTTCTTTGTAAACCGGCCGGTGACGATGTAACGCATGTAGCGCTGGACCTGGCCGTCAAGGGCCTTTAACGCGTCAATCCGGGTGATGACCGGAAAATACCGCTGGGCATAATTATCCCCGATACGGGCCTCCCCAAAAAATTTTCTGTTGGTCTGCTCCACAAAGCCCCGGACCGCCTCTTCCACCGTCAGGCCGCCAGGTCCGATGCGCCGCCGCCATTTCCGGGCTTGCCTGCGGATCCGGGCCTTCATCTTTTCCACAGTGGCCGGCCCAATATCAATCTGGCCGTCACCGGTAAATAAAAAGCCCAAAAATACCATGGCGTCCCCGGATTTGTGAAGGGCCGTCTTTTCCTCATTGACAGTCAGCCCCAGCCTCCGGATTTCCCGGATGTAGGCAGCGCTGACCTCCCTGGCAGAAGCTTCATCTTCAAACACCATGAACACATCATCGGCGTACCGGAAGTACGCCAGCGTTTTACCGGCAAAGGCCTTGTCCAGGCCGTCCAGGTACACGTTGCAGAAAAAGGCCGACGGCGCCGTGCCCGGAAGGGACGCGGTTTCATCCTCGGCCAGAACCCCATCGGCAACGGCCCTTTTGCGGTTCAACAACCATTTAAAAAAAAGAAAAAGGGACGGATCATCAGCCAGGATGTTTTTCAACCGAATCAGAAGGGGCTCCGTGGCAATACTCGCACCATAGGCGGTGATGTCCAGCTGAAAGACCACCCTTCCGGCCTCACGCACCAGCGGATCAATCTGGCGCAGGACCTCCTGGACGTTTCTGCCCTTGCAGAAGGAATACAGCTGCTCGGAAAAAATGCCGTCGTAACGGTGGAGCAGGAAGGCCGCGTATTTCAGGATGAGCTGCTCTTTTTCCGGAAAAATATAGGCCACACGCTTCCGGTCCGTCTTGTATTTGCTGATATGGGCCTTGCGGGGATAACCGAACCAATAATTCCCCTGGGCCAGCCGTTTTACATCCCCGTCGAAAGCAGCGCTGCCCAAATACGCTTCCATGGCCGCGTAAGACGGATCGCCGTCGCCCAATCTGCCGCGCTGGGTTGTAAGAAAAGCCTGCTTGTATTCCGGACTCGCCATCTCATCAAAAATCACATTGCTACCTCGCCATTGATTGCATTGTCTTTAATTGTCTCATTAACATCATTAAAGGGGAGGGAAATTCTGAGTTCATTATCAAAACCGTACAGCGGCCGGCTGTCCGCAAAGCCCTTTTATGCCGCTGCTGGATTCCATCACGGACGCAAACGAGTTGCACCCTCCCCTTCTGCCATGGTAACACACTTATTTTCTCCCGTCAATTTGATGCCGTCACGGTAAATCCGATTTTAAAAATTACCGCCACAAAAAAGAACCATCACCGGATCTCCTCCCATGATGATTCTCTTGCTTTCAATCTGTTCAATTCAATTTTTTCAGTTCAAGCCGCTCTTCACCCGTTCAATCACCGCCATGGCCGTTTCGCTGAGCCACCGTTTTTCCAGAACCGCGTCGATGTCCCCGTTGATCAGGTCCGGCAGGATTTCCCGGACATCGTCGTCGGGGAGGTCCCACCATTTGAGGGCCAGGAGCTTTTCGATGGTGGCGTCGTCAAAGCGCTTCCTGATCGGCCGGGCCGGGTCGCCGGCTACCACGGTGTAAGGCTCCACGTCCTTGGTGACGACGCTGCGGGTGCCGATGGACGCCCCGTCACCGATGTGGACGCCGGGCATGATGACGGAGTCGTAGCCGCACCACACGTCATTGCCCAGGACCGTCGGCCCCTTGATGGTGCTCACCTTGCCGCCGAAGCTTTCGTCCAGATCCCAGTGGTCATTGATGATGGGGAAAGGATAATTGGCCAGGGAATCAAAATTGTGGTTGGCGATGGGGCAGATGAAGGTCGTGCCCATGGCCAGGGAGCAGTATTTTCCAATGATGATGGTATCCCGGTAAAACTGGGGAAAATGATACAGGACGTTGTTCTTCACAAAATCCCGGGGATCGTGCTTACAGTCGTTGTAATAGGTGTGTTCCCCCACATGGATATCCGGGTCGTCGATGACGTTCTTCAGATACACGGTGGTCGTGTCCCCTTCCATCAGATAAATCCGCTTGTCGTTGTCCTTGCGCATGGCTCCCCCTCATTCCCCGCACCGGAAAAAGCCCGGTACATTTAATGTTTTCATTATAACAAAATTCTGTAAACTTGGGTATGCCCCTCCCGTTTTTTACCATCACCTGCCAAGGAATTACCATTGCCGGTGGAAGAGCCGGATCTATTCCATCCTGCCAGGTTCCATTCCAGCCTACCGATACCTCCCGATGTGATAAATGGGCAGCAGGGGCAGCAGGATCGGCGTGTGGTCCGCGTAGGCCCGGTAGATCGGCTGATCCCCGTAGCGGGCTTCCTGTCGTTTGTCCAGCCGCTGGGCGCCGTTGACCATCACCATCAGGATTATCACAAACCCCAGGACCGCCATGACCCACTGGCCGATGCCCTGCAGGGCGTTCAGCCCGCCCACGAAGACCCCGGTCCAAAACAAGACCTCCCCAAAATAATTGGGGCAGCGCACCATCCGGAACAGCCCTTCCATGGCCACCATATCCGGGTTCTTCCTTTTCTGTTCGCTTTTCTGTTTATCCGCCAGGGTTTCAATCAAAAGCCCGGCCAGACTGATTGCCGCACCCACCGCCGGCAGCACCACATCCTGGCCCAACCCGTTATACGCCCGGAAGAAGATAGGGCAGGTCTGCATAATATACAGGACGGCCGCACCGATCCAAATGGCCAGCTTCCCCCCGAAGGGCACGGGTTTCCCATTGGAATCAGCTTTCCGGACATCCTCCAGGACCTTGCGGTAATTTTGATTCTTCATTTCCCGGGCAATAAGGAACCCGGCCAGGCGGGCGCCATAGGCCATCAAAAGGAAGCACTGGATCACCGTGACCGCATTCCAGGACAAGCCCCCCGCCAGAATGGTCACCAAATAGGTGATGCCCAGCAGTCCCACCGACAGGCCATAGCCCACCGACAAAAAATACACCGGTTTTTTAAACCCGATGGCGCACCCGATGGCACTGACCACGAAAAAAGCACCTAAATATCCCCATGCCATCTCATTCACCCCGCATATCCCTGAAGCTTTCGTCGATATACGCCTTGAAGCTGCGCTCTCCGACCTTCGTTCCGGCCACCATGTCCTGGCTCAGCGTCCATTTTGAGAACAGGATGACCGCCCGTTTACCATTGCGTTTATTCTTCGGCAGTCCCGCCAGCATGTCAAAGAGCCAGGGCGGCGCCGTCTTGATCCGGGGCTCCACCCCCGCCGCGGCAAAGCACATGCGGGCGATTTCCTCATAGGTCCAGGTTTCCTGACCGCCCACATCCACCACCTCACCAGCGTCCCCCAGATGGGCCGTGATGTAGTCCGCAAAATCCCGGGTATCCACCACGTTGGCGCGGATGGGCTTCTTTCCTAACAAAGTGACCTTTCCCGCTTCGATCATCGGCCGGAACACCTTGACGATGTCGTAGAAAAAGCCTGTGGGCCGGTAAATGATAGAGGGAACGCCGCTTTTCTTCAGCGCTTCCTCCATGAGAAACTTGGCGTGGACCATGGGGACCCCTGGAGCCTGATCCGCGTGGATCACCGAGATGTAGATGAATTTCTTGACGCCGGCCCCCTTGGCTTCTTCCAGAAGGTTTAAATTTCCCCGGTAATCCACATCATAATGGCTGATTCCGGCGGCAGCCCTGGTCAGCCCCACCGTGGAGATCACCGCGTCCGCCCCGTCGCACAGCCCCTTCAGGGAAGCGCCGTCCGTCACGTCCCGCTCCGCTGCAGCATAAGCCTCCCGGCTGACGCCATCCACCGGCCGTTCCTGTCTTCCCACCGCGACGACCTCATGTCCCCCTTCGACGAGGGAACGCAAAAGTTCTCCACCCAGGTGGCCGAAAGCCCCCGCTAAAATGATTCTCATCTTTCTCCTTTCCCGGTGCCGCCCATTCCCCATTCCGGAGCCGGCGTCCCATTCCCCGCATCACACTGGCATGACGACATTCCGGAAGAAAACCCTAACCATTAATTTTTTATATTAACCTTTTCATTAAACGATTGACATCCGCCCAATGGTGTAATACAATTATTATAATATAGATGAAATGGTTTTTTACCCCCAATCGTGAAATTTCACCAATAAACAGGAGGAGTCGCAAATGATCACAAAAGATATGACGATTGTGAACGAAATTGGTCTGCATGCCCGGCCTGCAGCCGTGTTTTGCGGAGCAGCCAAAAAGTTTTCCTGCGAGGTCACCATCCGCCGCGTGGACAATGGCCTGGAAGCAAACGCCAAGGAAATGACGCCGCTTTTGAAACTGGATTTGTTTGGAGGCGACAAGATCCAGCTGATTACCGATGGCGAAGATGAAGCCTGGGCCTCCCGCTCATTGTCCAACCTGGTCGCCGGCGGCTTTGGCGAACCGCTCAACGACTGGCGGGGGGATTGATCCCTGCGTGAATCAGCACTAAAGCACCCAGCTTACCGGCAGGGTGTTTTTTTATGCTCCCTCAATACGGCAAAGCGCCATATCCTCCAGATATAATTAGTGTTATCTTAAAGTCCCTGATCCATCTATTCTCTTTTTGTTGACATAGTTTTGTTATATTTATATTAAATCAAAATCAGATCAAAGCAAAAAAATTCGGGAGAGGAAATGGGCGGAAAAAATGAACATTGCTGTCGTTGATCATGAAAAAAGCGGACTGGAAGATCTGACTCATAAACTTCATCGTGTCTTTCCAAAAAGCCATATCTACAGTTTTCAAAATCCCTTGGAAGTATTAAAATTCGTCCAAAAGAATCATATTGACATTCTTTTCACCGACATCCGGACCCGTCCCATCGACGGTTACGAGCTGATTAAGGTCATCCGTCAGCAACAGGCTTTCTATGCCTATGTGGTTTCCGGTTCACGGGACCATCCGGATAACCTGGACTGGATGAACATCAATGGTTACTTTTCCAAGCCTGTTTCTGACAAAGAGCTGATTCACCTGAAAAAAGAGTTGCGTATAACATGATCATGATCTTCTCCGGATCTTTCTTTCATCACATCGGGCCAGAAAGCTTTAGCATGATAAAGGTTGAATTATAAAGACCGTTTTGCTATAATGGTGGGATAAAAAAATAGAAAAGGAGGCAGCTCTGTGATTCTCACCAATATCTGTGTCCAGATTTTTGCTTTACTCATCACGATTCTTCTGCTTTTATGCAACCAGCTGGACCGGGCCATTCGGGAAACCGCCAGCACGCTGATGAACGCCATGCTCATCGTCAATGCGATTTTACTGATCAGCGAGATTGCCTCCTGGTCAGCCGTGGGATTCCCGGCACTGGGCCTGATCAACAGCATCATCACCTTTGGGGATAATTCCCTCGGCTACGTACTGGCCGTCATTTACACCCTTTACGTGGCTTATACCATCGCCGATGAATCCCTGAATATGCCTTCTTGGATGCTGGGCTGGATTTTCGGGCTTTGCATCCTGGGAATCCTCCTCAATTTCATCTCCATTTTCAACCACATGTTTTTTTACTACGATAGAGGTAGTTTTGTCATGGGACCACTGTACCACGGCAACACGATTTTATCCGCACTGATCCTTGCCCCGTTAATCATCTTCATCCTGGTCCACAACAGCATCATCGGGCTGCGGTCATCCCTGGCCCTCATCATCAATTCCATGCTGCCCATGTGCGCCATCCTGTTGCAGATGATCATTCCCCAGTTGGACCTCATGTGCCTGGCGACCACCCTTTCCCTGCTCATCATTTACGTCACCGTCTATGTGAGACGGGGGAACCGTCTGGCGCAAAAGGAACTGGAGCTGTCCGAATCCCGGGTATCCATCATGCTCGGCCAGATCCAGCCCCATTTTCTTTACAATACCCTTTCCGTCATCCAGGACATGTGCCATGGCCAGGCTCCGGAAGCGGAAGAAGCGACCATCGAATTCTCGGAATTCCTCAGAGGCAACATCGACTCCCTCAAAGCCCAGAAACCCATCCCCTTCAGTCTGGAGATGGCCCACACCCGCAACTACCTGGCCCTAGAGAGCCGCCGTTTCGGCGATCTGCTCCATGTGGTCTGGGATGTCCGGGCCACCGATTTCCTGATACCGCCCCTGACCCTCCAGCCCATCGTGGAGAATGCCGTGCGTTACGGCGCCATGGCCAGGGAGGACGGCGGAACGGTTGAAATCCGCGGCTGGCAGGACGCCAAGCATTACACCGTCACCATCATCGATGATGGTCCCGGCTTTGATATCAAGACGAAAAAGGCCGACGGCCGGACCCATATCGGCATATCCAATGTGGCCGAACGGCTGCGTACCATGTGCGGCGGCTCCCTGGTCATCAACAGCGTCCCGGACCAGGGCACCACGGCCGCCATCACCATTCCAAAAGGAGCGTCTTTCCATGACAATTCCCGATAATTCCATCGCGATGACCAACACGGTTTGTCTGGGATTCGCCTTCATCGTCGTCGCCATCCTTCTCTGGAGCAATCGCTTTGACAGCAGCCAAAACGGAACAAAGGACCATTTCATGAGCAGCATGCTCGTGACCGATATGGCCTTATTGGGCTGCAGCATCGGCGGATTTTTGCTGGAAGGAAGAGCCGGGATGGCAGGCCTTGATTATTTCATGGCCTTTGGTTCCTGCGGCTTCGGCCATCCACTGGCCGGCCTGTATGCGGAATACGTGATGAGCCATATTCCCGACGATGGATTCGTGCCCAAGCATACAAAAACAGTCATCCGGACCATCTGGATCACCGCCCTCCTTTTGGTTCTGATTTCCACCCAGAACCACATGTACTTTTCCTGTGAAGGGGGAATTTACACCCGGGGACCTCACTTCATACTCAACCAGTTTTTTGGCGTCCTGGAGCTGCTGCCAACCTTGATCCTGATCCTGCTGAATAGCCGGTGCATGGGCCGCCGCATGGCCCTGACCTTCCTTTCCTACCCCCTGTTCCCCGTCATCGCCGTGCTGATCCAGATCCAGCATCCCTTCGGGCTGGACTACATGAACATGGCCATCGCCCTCTCCCTGGTCATCGTCTATGTATCCATCTACATCGAACGGGGACGGCAGCTGATCAAGCGCGAGCGGGAACTCAACGAATCCCGCGTCGCCATCATGCTGAGCCAGATCCAGCCCCACTTCCTGTATAACGCCCTGACCGTCATCCAGGACCTGTGCCACGATAAGGCACCGGACGCCGAGGAAACAACCATCGAATTTTCAAATTTCCTGCGGGAAAACATTGAATCATTGAAATCCGACCACCTGGTCCCCTTCGAACGGGAACTGGGCCACACCCGGAATTATCTGAGCCTTGAATCCAAACGCTTCGGCAGCCAGCTCCAGGTCATCTACGACATCCAGATCACCGATTTCCTCATACCGTCCCTGACCCTCCAGCCCATTGTGGAAAACGCCGTGCGCTGCGGTGTGATGCAGCGTGAAGACGGCGGCACCGTCCGCATCGCGTCCGCGGAAACACCGACCTGCTACCGCGTCACCGTCCAGGACAACGGCGTTGGTTTCGATTCTAATATCGACCCCCAGTCCCTCACATCCAGCATAAAGGGCATTTCAGACCGCCTGGACCGCCTGTGCAGCGGGTCCATGCTCCTCAAAAGCGTTCCTGGACTTGGTTCCACCGTCATCATCGTCATTCCCAAAGAGACCTGAGTCTGTTTTAGGAATACTTTTTTTTGCAAAACGGTCAATGCACCGCATTAAAAACTTGAAATCCTTTCCTTGTTTTGATATAATAAAACAAATTTTAAGGATGTGATACACTATAATTTGTTTCTTACCACCTCCCGAAAGGAGATCCATTCCGTGAAAATTCTGGCAGTCGACAATGAAGTGCCCGCGCTCAACATCCTTTCCCGTGCGATTCTCGAAGCACAGCCTGACGCCGACCTTCGTTCTTACCAGCGCATCTCCGACGTGATCCGGGCCGTCCGCATGGAAGGATTCCGCCCCGATGTCGCCTTTCTGGACATCGAAATGCCTGGAATGTCCGGACTTGAACTGGCCAGTGTCATTAAAATCACGTATCCCAACGTCAACATCATCTTCGTCACCGGCTATTCCAGTTACGCGCTGGACGCCATGGCCCTGCGTCCCAGCGGCTACATCCTGAAGCCGGCGACCAGGGAAAAAATCCAGATTGAGTTTGAAAACCTTCGGAATCCGCCGGCACGCACCGTTCCCCCCAAGGCCATGCGCGTCCAGTGCTTCGGCAGCTTTGAGGTTTTCTTGAATGAAAAACCCCTTAAATTCAGCCGTTTGAAATCCAAGGAATTATTGGCTTACCTGATCGATCGCCGGGGGGCCGGCAGCACTTCGTCTGAAATCGCCGCCGTATTGTGGGAAGACGATGTTTACGACCGCTCCCGCCAAAAGCAGCTTTCCGTCATCCGTCTGGAATTGATGAAATCTTTAAAAGAAATCGGCTATGAACATATCATCATAAAAAACCGGGACGCCATGGCCGTTGATATCACGGCCTTTGACTGTGATTACTACATGGCCCTGGACGGAGACAGTGTCGCCGTCAACGCCTTCATGGGCGAATACATGATGCCCTATTCCTGGGCGGAAATGACCACCGGCGCCCTGACCATGAAATTCCGGTCCCTATAAGCTTCCTGAAAACCGACTTTAACGACTTTGAATAAAAAAGGTCATCCGCACCGTATTTTGACGGGCTGATGACCTTTTTTCTACTATTTTTTCTTCCGTAAACTACTTGGCCGTCAGTTTGATTTCAATGGCTTCTGCCCGCAGGCCAAGCCCGGTGGTTCCTGCTTCCGCACCGTCGCTGACCCAGTCCGTCCAGCCCTTGTTTTGCACATGGACGCGATAGGATATCGAATACTGACTGGCATTGTCCCCAGTCAATTTGATCCTGACCGCTTCCATCCTCAGGCTCTGGCCCGTGGTGCCGGCCATTTCACCGTCAGACTTCCAATCCATCCAGCCGGTATTCTGCACATGGACCTGATAGCTGATGCTCAGACCGTCTTCGCCCTCGATCTTCACCTTCAGCGCTTCCAGCCGCAGGGCCTGGCCCGTGGTGCCGGCGGTTTCGCCGTCCGTCTTCCATCCCTGGTCCCAGCCGTAATTGCGGCCGTGGACCTCGTAGTTCACGCTGGACGCTGATGCCGGGCCTTCGATATCCGTACTCCGGAAGAAGGTCTGCTTGTTGGTGATGGCGCTGACGCCCCAGACGTAAAATTTATTACCCACCTGGCACCCAGCCGGGTAGGTCGTCTTGGCCGTGCTGAGCACCGCATCCGACGCCGTCCACTTGCCCGTGGCCGCGTCCAGATTCCAGGTATCCTGCCAGGTCGTGCCGTCCTGATGGACCATGCCCGTCATAACCAGGCCGGTCTTCGTCGGTGCCACCGCAAAGCTGATACGCTGTCCATTATCATCTCCGGGCAGATTGTCGCAAATCGTGTAATTCTTCATGTCCGTTGTTTTACAGACATAATTGTGGTAGTAATAATCAATATCATTGCCGAGATAATACGCTCCTCCGAGAAGAAGGACCGTATCCCCCGATACCGCCACCTTTATATGCATCAAGCCGAGGGGAAGCTGGCCAGCCGTGGTCACGGCCCCTGTGGCCCGGTCGATGGCCATGATGTCTTTTGATCCGTTTGTCGACGAGGCTTCCTGGGCCTTTCCGCCGATGTACATCAGTTCACCCTTCACATCCGCCAGGGTGCCTTCCGTATGAAGGGCGGCATCCAGCTTGAGGGCCGTCTTTGTCCACGCGCTGCCATCGTACTGGTACAGGGCATCGGCGGTCAGCAGGCAGAGCTTGCCGCCGCAGGTGGCCATGGACAGCACATCCTTCAGGTCGACGGACCTGCCAGCGGCGGTGATCGTCGTCCCCAGATCTTCCCATGTGCCCTTGACCGTGTCGTAGCGCCACAGCTCGCGGCTGGTCACTGTAAAACCATAATCGTCATGAGCGTTCAACAGGTAAACAGCCTTGCCCAGGGCAGCCGTTTCCGCCGTGACGGTTTCGTCGTAGGTCCCGCCGCTGGGGATGGCCAGATCCGTATAGGCATTGGCGACATTGCCCACATCGGCGTAGTTGCGTCCCGACGCCCCGGTGCTGTCCTTCACCGCAAATTCCTGCTCCCCGGTAAGGCCCGAGGGGATGGTGGCCGTGATGGAGGTGGCGCTCCAGCTCGTCACCGTCGCGGCCTTTCCGCCGACGGTCACGCTGCCCGCCGCGTCACCAAAGAAGTAACCGGAAAGCACGGCCTTCTGGCCGTCCACGGCGATTTTCCCAACCACCGGATCCGGGTCAGTGCTGGCCTTGGCCACATTCACGGTGCCACCGCTGAGGCATAAATCCGCCAGCCCGCCTGGATCCGTGGTGCCGCCCTTGATCCGGGCTGCGATCTGTTCCCCGGATTCACTGGGGTACTCGCTTGCCAAAAGGCCGAAGACGCCGCTGACCATGGGGGCGGCCATGGAGGTGCCGCTCATCATGCCATAGCGTTCCAGACCGTAGCCCAGCCCGATGCTGTCGATGCTCGCCTGCTTCGCCTTGGTGGAATTGAAGATGATGCGCAGCTTCATCTGGAAATGGGCAAAATCCACACTGCCATCAGTGGGAACTTCCAGATATGTGTCCGCTCCCCACTGGTTGGTCGCGCAAATCAGATCGTACGTGCGGCTGCTCTCTTCCGTATAGCTGCCGTCAGGCTTCCGGAAGCTGACCTTGATCAGGGAGATACCGGTATCCCCATGACCCGCGGCGTTCAGGTAGACCTTTTTCCCGGAAGCGGGGGAAAGGGCCGTCGGCGCCGTGACCAGGGTCACCGTATTGCTGTCCTGCCTGTCAATCTGGAGGGCACGGCTGCCGAGGAAGGACCGGGCCGTCCCAGTGGCGGCGGCGTCACCACAGTTGTCTGTGGCGGTGTCGCTCCAATAGTAATAGCTCAGCGGGTTCACGTCCTTTTCCGTGTCCGCAGTACCGCCATTTTCCTCAAAGCTGTTGTAGGCGAGGATCCGGCTGGGATTCAAAGCCGCTGTAAAGGCGTTAAACCGGGCGCTCAGCGTCCCCAGGGTGGAAAGGATATCCGACCCCGGTGCGAACACATCGGTACGCATGCCGTAATTGGAGAAAACCGACCTGCTCCCCTGGGCATCCATGGCGTCCACTATGATCCTGTTGGAGGTGTCGATCGTATTCTCGCTGGAAGCGATATTCGTATCCACATTATTATTTTCATTGCCGGCGCTGACAATGGCGATGATGTCCGCATTGCCAAGACGCTGGATGGCCAGTTCCCGGGATTCGGGCAGATAGGGGACGGAGAAGGAGCAGTTCACCGCACGCACATTCACACCGGCTTCCCTGGCCTTGATGAGCCAGTCATAGCCCTTGATGACGGCGCTGGTGTATTCCCCTTCGCCATTCTTGTCAAAGACCCGGAGCGCCATCAGGCTCACATTCGGTGCCACGCCCTTCGTCCCGAAGCCATTGGCCGCAGCGGCAATGATGCCCGCGCAATGGGTGCCGTGGGTATCGCCTATATCATAAGGAAAAATATCCGTCTTGCTTTCACCCTCCACGGCGCAGTAGCCGTACTTGCCGCAGCCCGTGGCTGCTTCCAGCGCCGGATACTGGTCCAGATTGACCATCTGGTCCTGGAGGTCCGGATGGCTGGTATCGATCCCCGTGTCCATGACAGCGATGACCGTGCTCCGGGAACCGGTGAGCCCCGTGGTGTTGCCGACGTCCAAACCGATTTTCCCCTTATTGACCAGGCCCGTGTTTTTAAGCCCCCATTGGAAACGGGAATAATCAGCGGTGCTGGTATCCACGATCTGGGAGGTGTCTGCCGTCTGGGTGTTCTCACCCTTGTAGGTGGTCACGTAATCCGGCTCAGCGAAGAGCACATCGCTCCGGGCCTTGGCCGCGGCAATGATCTCGTCGGTGCTCAGGGTATCGGACTTGACCAGCATGAGTTCCTTGCCGTCACTCCCCTGCGTCGTCAGGCTGTCTGATTTTTCCGTTGCCGCCGTGGTAGCCCCGGTCACATCCATCAGAGGTTCCCAGGAAAGGCCGTCGGCCGACTGGGCCTGAAGCGTTGCTCCCTGATCACCCGTTCGCACGCACACGATGGCCCGGTGTTCGGCCTGGGTCACCGTATACTCATCCGTTCCGGCCGTGCCGGTATCGAAATCCGCCGCCAGTATTGGCGCCACACACAGTGCCAATGCCAGCAGCATCATCGCAATGAATCCAAAAATCCGTTTCATATTATTTACCTCCTCCCCAATTGGGTAATGTTTATATTTATTTTAAACCACGGATGTCAACAAATCTGCCCCATTTGGTGACAATTCTTAAGAAAAATAAAAAAATCCACGGATTTTTTTCACTCCATGGATTTTTTCAGCTGATTTATTTGGCTGTTAATTTGATTTCAATGGCTTCTGCCCGTAATCCGAGTCCAGTCGTCCCGGCTTCCGCGCCATCCTTCACCCAATCGGTCCAGCCCTTGTTCTGAACGTGGACGCGATAAGAAACACTGTACTTGCCCGCGTTCGCTCCGGTCAGACTGATCTTCACGGCTTCCATCCGCAGACTTTGGCCGGTGGTTCCCGCCATGGCACCGTCAGCTGCGGCCTCCATCCAGCCCTTATTCTGCACATGGACCTGATAGCTGATGCCCAGACCGTCTTCGCCCTCGATCTTCACCTTCAGCGCTTCCAGCCGCAGGGCCTGGCCCGTGGTGCCGGCGGTGGCGCCGTCCGCCTTCCAGCCCTGATCCCAGCCGTAGTTGCGGCCGTGGACCTCGTAGGTCACGCTGGGTGCGGCTGCCGGACTTTCGATATCCGTGCTGCGGAAGAAGGTCAGCTTATCCGTGACGGTGCTTTGGCCCCAGACGTAGAATTTATCGTTCACCTGGCAGCCGGCCTGGGCAAAGGTCTTGGCCACGCTGAGGATCTTGTCCGATGCCGTCCACTTGCCTGTCGACGCATCCAGGTTCCAGGTATCCTGCCATACACCGTCCGCCTGATGAATCATGCCGGCCATGATCAGGCCGGTCTTCGTCGGCGCCACGGCGAAGGCGGCTTCCTGTCCGTCATCTCCCGGCAAGGCGTCGCAGGCCGTGAATGTCTTGAGGTCCGTCGTCTTGTACACATCTGTATTTTTCGTCTTCATTCCTCCGGTCATGGCGGTCGCTCCGCCGAGGATCATGACCGTACCGTTTGATTCCGCTACCTTGGGAGCGATCAGACCGACAGGCATTTCACCGGTCTTCGTCACCGCACCGGTCTTCCGGTCGATGGTCAGGATGCCCTTTTCCGCAGTCGATGTGGCCGCATATTGGGTCATCCCGCCGAAATACATGAGCTGGCCATTCACATCAGCCAGGGTGCCATCTCTGTAGAAGGTGCTGTTCAGCGTGAGTGCGGTCTTTTCCAATGTGCCGCCGCTGGGTTCCCACTGGTACAGGTTGTCCCCCGTGAAGAAGCACAGCTTGCCGCTGCATGCCGTAAATCCCATGCCTTCCGACAGATTAAGGGTATTGCCATCTGCTGTGATGGATGTCCCCAGATCTTCCCAGGCGGCCTTCTGGATGTCATAACACCATAATTCCGGTGCGCTTGTCAACATATAGATCTTGTTCCCTACGGCGGCCATGTTTACTTTGGTAGTGGCGTCGTATTGTCCGCCGCTCGGAATCGTCAGGTCGGTGTACGTGTTGGCCACATTCCCCACATTGGCGTAATTCCGGCCACTCTGGCCCGCGCTGTCTGTGACTTTGAATTCCTGCATCGCGCTAATGCCTGTGGGCAGGGTCAGGGTGATGGATGTGTCTGACCAGCTCGTCACAGCGGCGGTCTTCCCGCCAACGGTCACGCTGCCCTTGTCCCCGAAGAAATAGCCGGTGAGTACGGCTTTCTGTCCGTCAACGGCGATCTTCTGGACGACGGGGTTGGGATCCGCCGCGCCCTTGGCCGTGTTCACATAGCCGCCTGACCGGCACAGGTCCTTGAGGTCGTCGGTGGCGGTGGCGCTGCCGATGACCCGGGCCGCTATTTTGGCCGCCGGTTCATCCGGGTATTCACTGGCCAGCAGGCCGTAAACGCCGGCCGCCATCGGTGCCGCCATGGAGGTGCCGCTCATCAGGCTGTAACGTTCCAGTCCGTAGCCCAGGCCGAAGCTGTCCATGTATAGGGCCTTAGTGGTATCAGAGAGATAAGTAACGGTCAGCTTCACCTGGAAATGATCCAGTGACGCGTCGGATGGGATTTCCATATAGTTATTAGCCCAAATCGTCGTCCGGGCTCTCCAATTCGTTTCCGCGGTATAGCTGCCGTCTGCTTTTCTGAAGCTCACAGCTACTTGTGCCGCATTCGTAACCGCGTTATTTTCGCATTCGAGCAGGCCGCCGATGTACAGCTTGCGGGCGGCGTCTTTGGTAATGGCCATGGGTTTGGTCACAACCGTCGTGGTATCCCCTGTAGCCGGCCTTTCCATCTTCAGGGAGCTATCCCCCAGGAAGGCATAGGATGTGCTGCCGCTCATGCTGTCGCCGCAGTTGTCTGCCGCCGTATCGCTCCAGACGCAGAAGGTCATCGGATTGACAGCCGGTTCTGCTGTGCCCGACGCGTCTGACTCAAAGCCATTGTAGGACACGATCCGGTCCGCGTCCTGGGCTGCCAGGAAGGCGTTAAACTGGGCGTTTAGCGCGCCGACGGTGGACAGGATATCGGTACCCGGCGCAAACACATCGGTGCTCATCACGCCGTAGTTACTGAACGCGGACCTGGTCCCGCTGGCCGTATCGCTGTCGACGACGATTTTCGCTGCTCCCGAAGTCACACTGCTTTCAGTGGAAAAGATATTGTCATCCGTATTCACATTGGAATTGCCTGAGGCGTAAATCGAGGTCACACCGGCTTCTCCCGCTTTCTGGATGGCAAGCTCCATCCCCTGCCTTATTTCCATCCCGCCGAAGGAGCAGTTGACGGCCTTCACATTCACGCCGGCTTCCCTGGCCTTGACCAGGAAGTCATAACCGTTCAGCGTAGCGGAATCCAAAATCGAACCGTCCTTGGTCATGTTCCGGATCCCCATCAGGGAGACGTTCTTCATGAGGCCATTGGTCCCCGTCCCGTTGGCCGTGGCGGCGATGATGCCCGCGATGTGGGTGCCGTGGGTTTCGTTCAGAGCGTAATCGTAAATATCTGACGCGCTTTCAGTGGAAACGCCGCAATAGCCGTATTTCCCACAGTTCGTGGCCGCTTCCAGTGCCGGGTAGGCGTCCAGGTTGACCATCTGGTCCTGGAGGTCCGGGTGGGTATAGTCGATGCCTGTATCCATGACGGCGATGACGGTGGACTTGCTGCCGGTCAACCCCGTGGTGTTACCGATATCCACACCGGTTTTCCCCTTGTCGACGAGACCGGTGTTGGCGTTGCCCCATTGGAACCTGGAGTAATCCGCCTTCGTCTCATTCACGATCTGGGATGTATCCGCAGTCTGGGTCTGGACATCCTTCAGGGTGTAGACATGATTCGGTTCGGCGAAGATCACATCGCCTCTGGCCTGGACCGCCGCGATGATCTCATCGGTGCTCAGGCTGTCAGATTTGACCAGCATGAGTTCCTTGCCGTCATTGCCCTGGGTGGTCAGGCTGTCCGCCTTCTGGGTGGCCGCCGTGGAAACGCCGGTCACATCCATCAATGGCTCCCAGGAAAGCCCGTCGGCCGACTGGGCCTGAAGGGTCGCTCCCTGGTCCTGGGTGCGTACGCACACGATGGCCTGGTGTTCGGCCTGGCTCACCGTGTATTCATCCGTTCCGGCTGACCCGGTGTCCGAATCCGCCGCCATTGCCGGCGCCACACACAGTGCCAGGGTAAACAGCATCATCGTGATGAATCCAAAAATCCGTTTCATATTACTTACCTCCTCCCCAATGGGGTTAATGTTTACAGTCATTATATACCTTTGATGTCAACAAATCTGCCCCATTTGGTTACAATTCTTAAGAAAAATATAAAAATCCACGGATTTTTTTCACTCCATGGATTTTTTCAGCTGATTTATTTGGCTGTTAATTTGATTTCAATGGCTTCTGCCCGCAGGCCTTGACCGGTCGTCCCGGCTTCTGCGCCGTCGCTCACCCAGTCGGTCCAGCCCTTGTTCTGAACGTGGACGCGATAAGATACTGAATACTTACTGGCATTCGTCCCCGTCAGACTGATCTTCACGGCTTCCATCCGCAGGCTCTGGCCCGTGGTGCCCGCCATTTCACCGTCGGATTTCCAATCCATCCAGCCGGTATTCTGCACATGGACCTGATAGCTGATGCCCAGTCCGCTCACGGTGCTGCCGTCTTCACCCTCGATCTTCACCTTCAGCGCTTCCAGCCGCAGGGCCTGGCCTGTGGTGCCGGCGGTGGCGCCGTTCGCCTTCCTGCCCTGGTTCCAGCCGTAGTTGCGGCCGTGGACCTCATAGGTCACGATCGGCGCTGCTTCGGGGCTTTCGATGGCCGTTGACCGGAAGAAGCTCAGGTCATTCGCAATATAGCTTTGACCCCAGACGTAGAACTGGCCATTCACCTGGCAGCCAACCTGGCTGAAGGTCTTGTTCGCGCTCAGGACTTTGTCCGACGCCGTCCACTTGCCGGTACTCTTGTCGAAGTTCCAGGTATCCTGCCAGGTGGTCCCATCGCTGTGGACCATGCCGGCCATGATCAGGCCGGTCTTCGTCGGGGCTACCGCGTAGCTGACCTGCTGGCTGGCATCCCCCGGCAAAGCATCGCCGGTGGTATAGGTCTTTAAATCCGTGGTCATGGTGACCGTCTTGTTATCAGTACCTGTGGCGTCTGTGCCGCCGAGGATCATGACCGTGCCTTCCGACACGGCTACCTTGGGACTGCTCAGGGCCGCCGGCATCGCACCCGCAGCGGTCACTTTTCCTGTGGCCGGATCGATGGCATTGATGGCCGTGCTGGGAACACCGGATGCGTCCGCACCGCCAAAGGACAGGAGCTGACCGTTCACATCCGCCAGGGTGCTGCCCGAAAGCAGGGTTCCCTTCAAAGCGGTCTTCGTCCATTTTCCGTCTGCCGGCGCGTATTGGTACAGGGCATCGGATGTCAGGGCGTACAGCTTGCCGCCGCAGGATGCCATGGCGGATATGGCTGCCAGGTCAACCGTCTGGCCGTCTGTCGTGGTCATCGTCGTGCCTTTACTCGTCCACGTGGCCGCTTTGATGTCGTAGCACCAAAGTTCCCCCTTATCATCGTAATTCTTAGTCACCATATAGATATCATTCCCTACGGAAACCAATGGCATCGTTCCGGCTGCATCGGCATAACTGCCACCTGATGGGACAGCCCGATCCGTATAGGAATGGGCCGCGTTGCCCACATCGGCGTAATCCCGTCCGTGCTGGCCCGTGCTGTCCGTCACTGTGAATTCCTGCATGCCGGTCAGTCCCGATGGGATGGTCACGGTGATGGATGTATCACTCCATTTGGTGACCGCCGCGTCCTTGCCGCCGACGCTCACGCTGCCCTGGCTGCCGAAGAAGTAGCCGGTGAGCACCGCTGTCTGGCCGTCCACGGCGATCTTCTGGATGGCTGGATTGGGATCACTGGCCGCCTTGGCCGTGTTGGTGTAGCCGCCGCTGCGGCACAGGTCCTTCAAATCGGCACTGTCTGTCGTCCCGCCGGTCACCCGGGCCGCGATCTTCTGGACCGGTTCGTCCGGATAGGCACTGGCCAGCAGGCCGAATTCCCCGGCTGCCATGGGCGCAGCCATGGAGGTGCCGGTCATCAAACCATAACGTTCCAGACCGTAACCCAAACCGAAGCTGTCCATGCTCATCTGGGTCGCGGCACCACTAAAGTTATAATCGAATTTTAATTGGAAGTTCGTGTAGTCCACCGATCCGTCTTCAGGCAGTTCCATGTAAAGGATGGGAATCCATTGGTCCGACGCGCCCAAAAGTGTCGTTACCCCGTCATGGCCGCTGGATTTCATTTCCGTAAAGCCTCCGCTGGTATTCCGGTAGCTGACAGCTATACTGCAGATACCCGCATCGGTTTTAACCGCGCTGTTAAGATACAGCTTGCGGGACGCGTCTTTGGAAAGGGTCTTCGGACTGGTCACCAAAGTGACCGCGCTGCCGTCAGCGGATTTATCAACGGTCAGGGATTTATTTCCCAAAAACGGCCGTGTCGTGTCGGCTGTCACCGCCGCGCCGCAGTGATCCGCGGCGCTGTCACTCCAGGTATGGAAGGTCAGCGGGTCCACATCCTTTTCCGTGTCCGCTGTACCGCCGTTGTCCTCAAAGCTGTTGTAGGAAACGATCCGGCTGGGGTCCAGGGCCGCCGTAAAGGCGTTGAAATGAACGTTCAGTGAGCCAACGGTGGACAGGATATCCTGCCCCGGCGCGAACACATCCGTCGTCATCACACCATAATCGGAGCTTTCGCTTCTGATCCCCTGGGAATCCATGTTGTCCACCACGACCTTGCAGTCCTGATTGACGACGGTCCGTGATGATGTTTTGACATTATTGTCATTATTCTGAGAATCGTTGGAGCTGGCATAAATACTGACGATGCCGGCAGCGCCCGCTTTGGCGATGGCCATTTCGTAACTGTTAATCAACCCGCTGGCACCAAATGAACAATTGACCGCTTTGACATTGACCCCGGCTGCCTTGGCCTGGATCAGGAACTCATAGCCTTTTATGACGGCACTGAATGACATCTTGCCGCTCTTATTCATAATCCGGACGCCCATCAGGGAAACATTCTTCATGACGCCATTCGTCCCGGAGCCGTTGGCCGCGGCGGCGATGATGCCCGCGCAGTGGGTCCCGTGGGTCGCGCCTGCCAGATAATCATAAATATCCGATGGCGTTTCCCCGGTGGCGCAATAGCCGTACTTGCCGCAGCTCGTGGCCGCTTCCAGCGCGGGGTACTGGTCCAGGTTGACCATCTGGTCCTGGAGATCCGGGTGGGTGTAGTCAATGCCGGAATCCATGACCGCGATGACCGTGCTGCGGGAGCCGGTAAGCCCTGTGGTATTGCCGATGTCCACGCCGACTTTGCCCTTATTGACCAGGCCCGTGTTGTTTAAGCCCCACTGGAACCGGGAGTAATCGGCGCTGCTTGTGTCCACGATCTGGGAGGTGTCCACATCCTGGGTATCCGCCATCTTGAATTGATAGATGGTGTCCGGTTCGGCGTAGAGCACGTCACTCCGGGCCTTGGCCGCCGCGATGATCTCATCGGTGGTCATGCTGTCGGACTTGACCAGCATGATTTCCGTCTGATCCGTCCCCTGGGTGGTGAGGACGCCGTCCGTGGTCGTCCCTGACACATCCATCAAAGGTTCCCAGCTCATCCCGTCGGCCGACTGGGCCTGAAGTGTTGCTCCCTGATCACCCGTGCGTACGCATACGATGGCCTGGTGTTCGGCCTGGGTCACCGTGTAGTCATTCGCGCTACTTAAGCCTGTGTCTGAATCCGCCGCCATGGCCGGCGCCACACACAGTGCCAGGGTAAACAGCATCATCGTGATGAATCCAAAAATCCGTTTCATATTCCTTACCTCCTCAGTTAAATTAATATTTATGTTCATTATAAACTTCCAATGTCAACAAATCCGCCCCATTTGGTGACCATTCTTAAGAAAAATAAAAAAATCCACGGATTTTTTGAGAATCCATGGATTTTTAGGGTTTATATAATCATTTATTTGGCCGTGAGTTTGATCTCAATGGCTTCTGCCCGCAGGCCGAGTCCCGTAGTCCCAGCCTCCGCGCCATCTTTGGCCCAGTCGGTCCAGCCCTTGTTCTGAACGTGTACGCGGTAAGATACTGAATACTGACTGGCATTCGTACCGGTCAGACTGATCTTCACGGCTTCCATCCGCAGGCTCTGGCCCGTGGTGCCGGCCGTGGCACCGTCAGCGGCGGCATCCATCCAGCCCTTATTCTGCACATGGACCTGATAGCTGATGCCCAGTCCGTCCACGGCCCTGCCGTCTTCACCCACGATCTTCGCCCGGAGGGCTTCCAGCCGCAGGGCCTGGCCCGTGGTGCCGGCGGTTTCGCCGTTCGTCTTCCAGCCCTGATCCCAGCCGTAGTTGCGGCCGTGGACCTCATAGGTCACGCTGGGCGCTGCCGCCGGACTTTCGATCTCCGTACTGCGGAAGAAGGTCAGGCCTTCTGTAATAACGCTGGTGCCCCAAACGTAAAACTTGCCATTCACCTGGCAGCCAGCCTGATCATAGGTCTTGGACGCGCTCAGGATTTTGTCCGACGCCGTCCACTTGCCGGTGCTCTTGTCAAAATTCCAGGTATCCTGCCAGGTGCTGTCATCGCTGTGAACCATGCCGGCCATGATGAGGCCGGACTTCGTCGGGGCCACGGTATAGGCAACCTGCTGGCCGTTGGCGTCTCCCGGCAGGGTGTCGCCGCTGGTGAAGGTCTTCAAATCCGTGGTCATATAGACCGTCTTATGATAAACGATTTGTTTGCCGCTTCCAGTGGTCCCGCCGACGATGATGACCGTGCCTTCCGACACCGCCACCTTGGGAGCTCTCAGAGCTTCCGGCATCGTGCCGGCGGAGGTCACGGCCCCGGTGGCCGGATCGATGGCCAGGATGCCCGCTGTGTCAGCGCCGGTGCTGTCCCTTCCGCCGAAGGACAGGAGCTGCCCATTCATCTCTGCCAGGGTGCTGCCCGTGGGCAGGGTTTCCTTCAGCGCCGTCTTCGTCCATGTGCCGCTGACCGGCGCGTATCGATACAGAGCGTCGGATGTCAGGGCGTACAGCTTGCCGCCGCAGGACGTGATGTCTGTCACATCCGCCAGATTGACCGACTCATCCGCTGTGATCGTCATGGATGTTCCCAAATCGATCCAGGCGTTCCTTTGGATGACATAGCACCAAAGCTCAGGCTGTCCTTCCTGATTGAGTGCCAGCATATAAACATCGCCGCCCGCGGCAGTCACAGACACCCCGCTTGTGTTATCGTAGCTGCCCCCTGACGGGACGGCCAGATCCGTGTAGGTATGCGCCGCGTCATTGCCCACATCGGCATAATCCCGGCCGTGCTGGCCGGTGCTGTCGGTCACCGTGAATTCCTGCATGCCTGTCAGTCCGGAGGGCAGGGTCACCGTGATGGACGTGTCGCTCCAGCTGGTAACCGTCGCTGTCTTTCCGCCGACGGTCACACTGCCCTGGGTTCCAAAGAAGTAGCCCTTGAGTACAGCGGTCTGCCCGTCCACGCCAACCTTCTGAATAGCCGGGTTGGGGGCGGTGGCCGCCTTGGCCGTGTTGATGTAACCGCCGCTGCGGCACAGATCCTTAAGATCGGCGCTGTCCGTGGTCCCGCCCTGGACCCGGGCTACGATCTTCTGGACCGGTTCGTCCGGATAGGCACTGGCCAGCAGGCCGACTTCTCCGCTGACCATGGGGGTCGCCATGGAGGTGCCATTATACACGGCGTAGCGTTCCAGGCCGTAGCCCAGACCGATGCTGTCCATGCTCACCTGGGTCGCGCCGGAAAAAGCGCAATCAAATTTCAACTGGAAATTCGTATAGTCTACCGTGCCGTCTTCGGGCAGTTCCATGTAAAGGAAGGTGTACCATTGGTCCGATCCACCTGCAAAGGTATTGACGCCGCTAAAACCGGAGGCATTCATTTCAGTAAAGCCTCCGCTTACATTCCGGTAGCTGACGGACACGAAGCACACACCGGCGTCGGCTTTAAAGGCACCGTTCAGGTACAGCTTGCGGGCTGCGTCTTTGGAAAGGGCCTTGGGGCTGGTCACCAGGGTGACCGGGCTGCCATCGGCGGATTTGCTGATGGTCAGTGACTTACTGCCCAAAAACGGCCGGGTCGTGTCTGCGCTCAGTGCCTGACCGCAGTGATCCGCGGCGCTGTCGCTCCAGGTATTATAGGTCAGCGGATCCACATCCTTCTCCGTGTCACTGGTGCCGCCATTATCCTCGAAACTGTTGTAGCTGAGGATCCGGCTGGAATCCAGGGCTGCCGTGAAGGCGTTGAAATGAACGTTCGGGGAGCCGACTGTGGACAGGATGTCCTGGCCCGGTGCGAACACATCCGTGGTCTGCACACCGTAACAGGAAGAAAAGCTTTTCAATCCCTGGGCATCCATATTGTCGACCACGACCACATAATTCTGAATGAGTGTAGCTGCCGACGATGACATGAAATTATTGTCATTGTTCAGATTATCATTGGAGCTGGCGTAAATGCTGATGACGCCGCTTTCCCCGGCTTTGGCGATGGCCGTTGCCATTGCTTCGGTGACTCCCGGAGCACCGATGGAGCAGCTGGCCGCCTTCACGTTCACACCGGCCGCCCTGGCCTTAACCAGGAAATCGTAGCCTTTAATAAGCGTGCTGTTGGCTATATTGCCCGATTTATCCATGATCCGGATCCCCATCAGGGAGACGTTCTTCATCACACCGTTCGTCCCGGAGCCATTGGCCGCGGCGGCGATGATGCCTGCACAGTGGGTCCCATGGGTAACGCCACCAAGATAGTCATAAATATCCGACGCGGTTTCACCGGTGGAGCAGTAGCCGTACTTGCCGCAGCTTGTGGCCGCTTCCAGGGCGGGATACTGATCCAGGTTGACCATCTGGTCCTGAAGATCCGGGTGGGTATAATCAATGCCGGAATCCAGGACGGCGATGACCGTGCTGCGGGAGCCGGTAAGCCCACCGGTGTTGCCGATGTCCACACCGGTTTTGCCCTTATTGACCAGGCCCGTGTTGTTTAAGCCCCATTGGAACCGGGAATAATCGGCACTGCTGGTGTCCACGATCTGGGATGTATCCACTGACTGGGTTCCCACGTTCTTCAGCGTGTAGATCGTATCCGGTTCGGCAAAGACCACGTCGCTCCGGGCCTTGGCCGCCGCGATGATCTCGTCGGTGGTCATGCTGTCGGACTTGACCAGCATGATTTCCGTCTGATCCGACCCCTGGGTGGTGAGGACACCGTCCGTGGTCGTCCCTGACACATCCATCAAAGGTTCCCAGCTCATCCCGTCGGCCGACTGGGCCTGAAGCGTTACCCCCTGGTCCTGGGTGCGCACGCACACGATGGCCCGGTGCTCGGCTTTGCTCACCGTGTAGTCATTCGCGCTACTTAAGCCTGTGTCTGAATCCGCCGCCATTGCCGGCGCCACACACAGTGCCAGGGTAAACAGCATCATCGCAATGAATCCAAAAATCCGTTTCATATTATTTACCTCCTCCCCAATGGGGTCAATATATTAGATTCATTATATCCCCTTGATGTCAACAAATCTGCCCCATTTGGTGACAATTCTTAAGAAAAAAATCCACGGACTTTGCAATCCATGGATTTTTAGGGTTTATATAATCATTTATTTGGCCGTGAGTTTGATCTCAATGGCTTCCGCCCGCAGGCCGAGTCCCGTAGTCCCAGCCTCCGCGCCATCTTTGGCCCAGTCGGTCCAGCCCTTGTTCTGAACGTGTACGCGGTAAGATACTGAATACTGACTGGCATTCGTACCGGTCAGACTGA
>Ga0183098_10447_pt1 | contig 83370 bp, 70 predicted proteins | sample BioMet9_FD_128884 | JGI IMG/M metagenome (GOLD analysis project Ga0183098, IMG submission 128884) | Microbial communities from bioreactor (seeded with sewage sludge) at Lawrence Berkeley National Lab, California, USA - Biofuel... | ecosystem: Engineered > Bioreactor > Anaerobic > Unclassified ...
CCTTGCGGCTAACTCCACCTTTTAACCTTCCAGCACTGGGCAGGCATCACCTCATATACATCGCCTTGCGGCTTAGCATAAAGCTGTGTTTTTGATAAACAGTTACTTGGGCCTCTTCACTGCGACCCTCTTGCGAGGGCACTTCTTCTTCCGAAGTTACGAAGTAATTTTGCAGAGTTCCTTAACAACAGTTCGCTCGCTCACCTTAGGATACTCTCCTTGACCACGTGTGTCCGTTCTCGGTACGGGCCGCATACACTTAAGCTAGCAGTTTTTCTCGAGACCTGGCATCGCGAAGTTCGCTACTAGGGTTGCCCCATTCGCTCCCATTCCTACCCTCACATTGACCAACGGATTTGCCAATTGGCCAGCCAAGGTAGTTAGCCCTCAATCCAATAAGAGGGATCCGCTATCCAAATCTGTCACTACATCGCATGTATGCGGGTACAGGAATATCAACCTGTTGGCCATCGTCTACGCCGTTCGGCCTCGACTTAGGACCCGCCTAACCCTGGGAGGACGACCCTTGCCCAGGAAACCTTAGTCTAATGGTGCGGGGGATTCTCACCCCCAATCGTTACTGACACCGGCATACTCACTTCCATGCAGTCCACTGGTCCTCTCGGTCCAGCTTCGCCCCACATGGAACGCTCCCCTACCACTTATGGTAGTAAACTATCACAAATCCGTGAATTCGGTATATAGCTTAAGCCCCGGTAAATCATTGGTGCAGAGGCACTCGACTAGTGAGCTGTTACGCACTCTTTGAATGATGGCTGCTTCTGAGTCAACATCCTAGTTGTTTATGTATCTCCACTTCCTTTAACACTTAGCTATAATTTAGGGACCTTATTCGACGGTCTGGGCTGTTTCCCTTTTGTCCATGGAACTTATCTCCCACAGACTGATTCCCTGGATACCACCACTGGAATTCGGAGTTTGATTGCGTTCAGTAGCGCCAAAGGCGCCCATCAGGCATTCAGTGCTCTACCTCCAATGGCTATTGACCAGAGACCATCCGAAAAGATGTTTCGGGGAGAACCAGCTATCCCCCAACTCGATTGGAATTTCTCCCCTACCCTCAAGTCATCCGCGGTCATTTCAACGAACGTCGGTTCGGACCTCCAGAAGATGTTACTCTTCCTTCATCCTGCTCAAGGGTAGATCGTCGGGCTTCGGGCCCACGCATGCAAACTAAACGCCCTATTCAGACTCGGTTTCCCTACGGCTCCGCTTCTTACAGCTTAACCTTGCTTGCAAACGTGACTCGCCGGCTCATTCTTCAATAGGCACGTCATCAGGCTTTAACGCCCTCTGACTTATTGTGAGCATACAGTTTCAGAGTCTTTTCACTCCCCTTCCGGGGTTCTTTTCACCTTTCCCTCACGGTACTGGTTCACTATCGGTCACTAATATGTATTTAGCCTTACGCAATGGTCTGCGCGCTTTCCGTCAGGATATTTGACCCGACGTACTCTGGATACCGCTAGAGTGCAACATTCTTATTCCTACAGGGCTCTCACCTTCTGTGGCAGGCCTTCCCAGACCTTTCGAATGGAATATTGCAATCTCATAACGCGGTCCAAACCCCACCCGAAGGTGGTTTGGGCTCCTCCGCTTTCGCTCGCCGCTACTGACGGAATTAGATAAAATCTTTCTTTTCCTCTGGGTACTAGGATGTTTCGATTCCCCAGGTAATCTTCACGGGACGAAAGTTCCGTGATAACACACTGTAACATGTGTTGGGTTTCCCCATTCGGACATCGATGGATCAAAGCTTACTTCCAGCTCCCCACCGCTTATCGCAGGTAGTCGCGTCCTTCGTAGTCAATTAGTGCCAAGGCATTCACTGTACGCCCTAAAAACTTAACTTCGTAAGTTAAATCGGCTTATTAACTAAGCAGATAAATCTGCTCAATTTGATGATTCTACTCATCGTATTTTGTTGTAGTAAATTGCTGATCGACTAAATCCGGTAAAAACCAAATCTAATTAACCGCAACAACAACAGAAAGAACATGTTTTGTAATATTCGGTTTTCAAAGAACAAAAGCTGAGAGAACCTGATCTCTCAAAACTAAACAGATGCTCGCTCACTCTAACGCCCAAATACTAACTAAATCAAAGTTAATAAAATGTGTACTGTCTGAGCGCGTTATGCGTCAGACAACTTTCTCCTTAGAAAGGAGGTGATCCATCCCCACGTTCCCGTAGGGATACCTTGTTACGACTTAACCCCAATCACCGATCCTGCCCTAGACGCCTCCCCCCTTACGGTTGGGACAGCGGCTTCAAGCATTATCAGCTCTCATGGTTTGACGGGCGGTGTGTACAATCCCCGGGAACGTATTCACCGCGGCATTCTGATCCGCGATTACTAGCAATTCCGCCTTCGTGAAGTCGAATTGCAGACTTCAGTCTGAACTGAGGCCGACTTTCCGAGATTTGCTTGCCATCGCTGGTTTGCGTCTCTTTGTATCGGCCATTGTAGCACGAGTGTCGCCCAGGACATAAAGGGCATGCTGATTTGACGTCATCCCCACCTTCCTCCGACTTACATCGGCAGTCTCCCTAGGGTTCCCAACTTAATGCTGGCAACTAAGGACGAGGGTTGCGCTCGTTGCGGGACTTAACCCAACATCTCACGACACGAGCTGACGACAACCATGCACCACCTGTGTGCGGGTATTATCTCTGCATTTCTGCAGCATTATCCGCCATGTCAAGTTCTGGTAAGGTTCTTCGCGTAGCATCGAATTAAACCTCATGCTCCACTGCTTGTGCGGGGACCCGTCAATTCCTTTAAGTTTCAGTCTTGCGACCGTACTTCCCAGGCGGATGACTTAATGCGTTTGCTTCACCACAGCCTCACGGCTATAGTTAGTCATCATCGTTTACGGCGTGGACTACTAGGGTATCTAATCCTATTTGCTCCCCACGCTTTCGTGACTGAGCGTCAGTATCGTCCTGGTTAACCGCCTTTGCCACTGGTATTCTTCCATATATCTACGCATTTCACCGCTACACATGGAGTTCTGTTAACCTCTGACGTACTCTAGCGAAGTAGTTTCCAAAGCTGTATGAGGTTGAGCCTCACGCTTTCACTCCAGACTTACTTCACCGCCTGCTCACTCTTTACGCCCAATAATTCCGGATAACGCTCGTGACCTACGTATTACCGCGGCTGCTGGCACGTAGTTAGCCGTCACTTTCTGGCAGGGTACCGTCGAGCAACCATCATTTCCTATGGCTACCATTCGTCCCCTGTAACAGAGCTTTACAATCCGAAGACCTTCATCACTCACGCGGCGTTGCTCGGTCAGGGTTTCCCCCATTGCCGAAAACTCCCTACTGCTGCCTCCCGTAGGAGTATGGGCCGTGTCTCAGTCCCATTGTGGCCGGTCATCCTCTCAGATCGGCTACACATCCTTGCCTTGGTGGGCTATTATCTCACCAACTAGCTAATGTGCCGCAGGTCCATCCAAGAGTGACGCTTTTAAAAGCGCCTTTCAAACAAAAGAGATGCCTCTTCTGTTGTTATCCGGTATTAGCCAAACTTTCGTCTGGGTATCCCAGTCTCGAGGGCAGGTTACCTACGTGTTACTCACCCGTTCGCCCCTGACGTATTGCTACGCCCGGTCGACTTGCATGTATTAGGCACGCCGCCAGCGTTCATCCTGAGCCAGGATCAAACTCTCAAAAAGTTAGATCTAGTTCAAATAAAATATCTGGTTTATTGATTCAAAAAAGAATCGACGTTAGTGTAAGTTGTACATCTGTTTAGTTTTCAAAGATCAGCTCGCGCAATCCTTACGAAGTAAGGGGGATGCTATCCCAGAATTTTGCGCGCTTCGATAGTATAGGCTTTCACCTTTTGTGTGTCAACGTCTTTTTGAAGAAGTTGTTTTGGCCCTCTAGGCTTGCGCCTGTTTGGGAGGTGATCGTCACCGCTCTTTATTTGAAAAGCGCGGATAGCGATAATGTTACTCTTCTTCGAAAATCAGTCAAGGCTATATGCTCAAAAAGTGTTTTTCCCTAGTAGCCATCGAAAAAGAAAGCGTTTACAAAATCGCATTTTTCTCCTTGCACGCGTAGGCGCGCGCCCTTACGTATAAGAAAAAAGGAAGGATTGCCCTTCCTTTTCTATATTCTTATATATAAAGAAGATTATTCGATATTAGCTTCCCAGAGACCGTGTTTGGTGCAATGGGCTTCCACCGCTAAGACCACTTCTTCCGGTCCAATCAAGAAGACAACTTCAGGTTTTTGGCCTGGATGGAGGACTTTTCTTTGAGCTCCTTGATCGGTCAAAAGATAAACCCAATCAATATAATGATCAGGTTCCATCGGATGAAGCGTTGATCCGACTTGAACATAGACGCGTCCATCTTCTTCGTGAACGAGCGGAACGTGTTTCTCTGTTCCTTCGGAGCCTTGCGTAAACGGAATAACTTCCTGCATCTCTTCGCCGCAGCAATTAGGAGTGCAGCCGCCTTCTTTGATAACGCCTACAAAAGCGCCACATTTCTTGCATTCTAAGAACTTGGCCATCGTTATGTCCTCTTTTCTTAGATTAATTGTAGCACCCTTTCTCTTTTCGCCAAGGACGAAAAAAGGCCACAGTTGTGGCCTTATCGAAGCTTTTTGTAGTTTTAAGCAGCCTTATAGAAGAGACGATTCGTCACAACATCGGTCGGGCAGTTGGTTTGCTCGCCTGAAGTGTCAACGGCATAAGAGAAGGACGGATTCTGATTAGTATTCGAAGTAATAGAACAGGCATAGTAACTGCCATTGGTTTCAGCGATTAAGCAATGAATCTTATGATCAAAAGTCGTCCAAAGGTTCTGGTTTTTAATCCAGTTTGCGCTCGAGGCACTAATCAAAGCTTTCAAAGAGGCGTAATTTCCTTCGTAGAAAATCCGACGGTTGGCGGGGATACCCGAAACATCGTTGGTGAAATAACAGGCAAAAGACAATTCTTCTAACTTGGTGAGGTTGCTCGATAACACTAGGTTTTTTACGCCATTGCAATCACGAAACATGGCGTTATATAAAGTTGTTAAACCGCGTTGAGCCCGGAAATCGACGGTATCAAAAGCGTTATCGTAGTGAAAGGCACCTTTATAGAAAGCACCCATGAAACCAGCGTTGCCGTTATAAGAATTGTGGGCGTTCTTATAGGCTTGAGCCCCAGCCGAAGACAAGGCAGGAAGTTGCAAATCATCGATGGATTCGTCACGGCAAAGTGCCCATTCATCGATAATCTTCAAGTTAGTGCAACTGGCCAAATTGACCTTTTTGAGGTTATGGAGATAAGCGAAAGCACGGGTGCCGATGTAATACAGTTTGTCGTTGGTGGCGAAATCTATTTCCGTAATATTGTTGCCACCAGAAGTATCGATATAATTCGGTTTTTTAACGTTGGGGAAAAGAGAATAAGGATCGGTTTTGCTTTGCTCAGGCTGCGGGTCATAACGGGTCACGTAATAAATCGTGCCATCTTGCTCATCGATAAAGCGAGTTGGCAAAACCAGTTTCTGAGCATGGACCGTCGTGCCATCAGAATAGGTGATGTTATTAACGATTGAGTTAACGGTGATGCTATTGAAAGAACGCGTGCCGTTTACGATTCCATCATTATTCAAAGAGCAACCCGTGATCGCACCATCGCTATTGGTAGTCTGACCCCATAGGCCAAAATATTTGCTGCTGGAGGAATTGGCACGATACTCAATCGTCTCATTGGAACCGTTCGTGTAATATAAGCCACCATCCATCGGGTGGATGTGATTAAGGTAGTCATAATAGCCAATGTTGATGGCGGCATTGCCACTCGCTGAGGAAGGTCCTCCCGTAAAGACATAAGCCGCGAAACCCACGCCAACCGAAAAGATGGCGGCAAGGCCGACACACATCAAGGTTACGGTTAGCTTTTGATTTTTCATAAGGAGCCACCGCTGGCTCAGGCATATATTAACACTCATTAAATCATTAAGGTACAAATGCATTGAAACCAATATTTCACAAATTAAAACATAAGTATCTAAAAATGATCTACTGCTCTAACAAAGCAGCATTCCTTAAAAAGTTTTACGCGGCAACCTTATAAATCAAACGATTGGTCACGACTTCTTGAGGAGCGTTAACTTGCTCTCCAGAACTATCTACTCCATAGGTGTAACTGACATTACCGCCATTTTTCGAAGAGAGCGTTGCGGCTCTATAGGTTCCATCTGTTTCGGCCGTCAAACAGTGAATCATATGGTCGAATCCGCTCCAAGCTTCTTGGTATTTGACCCAGTCTTTTGTCACGACGTTGCTTCCGAAAAGGCTTTGCAAGCCGCTTAATTTGCCTTCAAAGTAAATGCGACGACCGCTGGCGACATTCGCACCATTTCCATAGAAAGAGCCAAAGCCCATACGATAAATTGCCTGAATGCCAGAGGAAATGACAAGCTTGGTCACCCCGTTAGCATCGGCGAGCATCGAATCGGAAAAAGTCGTGATGTTGCGTTGGGCTCGGAAATCCGCGACATTAAAAGAAGTCGAAAGGTGGAAGGCACCTTTTAAGGAAGCCGACATCGTACCTCCGGTATCATAGAGAGACTTATAAGCAATGGCCGCCGAGGTCGATAAGGTTGGCAAATTGGTCACATTAAGACTATCGCAACGGCAAAGCGACCAGTCATCAAGGAATTGAAGATTAGTGCAGTTGGCGATATTCATCGTCACAAGATTATGGAGATAGCCGAAAGCTCGCGGACCAACGTATCTCAGTTTGTCGTTGGTGGCGAAATCGAGTTCCGTTATCGCACTGCCGCCTTTGCTATCGGTATAAGAAGAGTTATTGGCTGAGCCAAAAAGGGAGAAGTTTCCTGTTTTTTGACCTGATTTTTTGTCTGGTTGCGGATCGTAACGGGTCACATAATATTTCGTGCCATCGCGCTCATCGACGAAAAAGGTTGGAAGCACCAGTTTTTGAGCGCTGATGATGGCGCCATCCTTTTCGATAAGATTCGAAATGGCCGTCACCGTAACGGAATTAAAATCACGAGTGGTCGTTAGACCATTCCCGGCGGTATTTGGTCTAAGCCCATCGCTGTTTAAAGAACAACTTGTTATAGCACCCGTGGAATCTACGGTTTGCCCATAAAGAGTAAAAATCGGCGTGGTTTCGTTAATGAACCAGTACTGTCTCGTGACGCCATTGGCATCAGTGTAATAAAAGCCGCCATCGCCAGGATGGATGCCTTTTAGATAAACATAGGGGTTGACCTGGATGGAAACATTACCGCTCGTGGACGAAGGTCCCGCCGTAAAAACATAAGCTGCGAAACCTACGCCAACCGAAAAGATGGCCGCAAGGCCTGCACACATCAATGTTACGATAGGTTTCTGGTTCTTCATAAAGAGCCATCATGGGCTTATTTTTATCTTAACACTAGTTAATTCCTTAAGATAGTAATGCATAAAAAAGGGTCCTCTTTCGAGGACCCGATTGTCTAAGCGATTAATTGTTATTCTTCGCGGCCATGAGGACGTAAAGGATTCTCATGAAAATCGTGATGAAGTCACAATAGAAGGTGAAGGCGTAATAGAGAGCCGTATTCGTCGTCACGGAGCCGTAATCAGCCGTCCGATTCATTTGCCAGCTTTCATAGCCGATAAGCAACATCGAGACCGTGATAAGGACCAAAGATCCCACCAAATCCCAGATGTACCAAGTGCTAGGCGAGAGCCAATACCAGATGCCGAAGACGAGCGCGACGAGGATATAACCAACTAATAAACCTAAGGCCACCACTCCTAAACTCGAAAGGTTGCTCTTGCTGAAATAGCCGATGCAAAACATCACGAGGAAGCAAATGGAAGTTAATCCGAACGCTTCGCCCATGAGCTCAAAGCTCACGCCGAAGATCAGTAAGAAGGCTGGCCAAACGCCCATGCACACACAATAAATGAGGTAGGGAATCCAGGCGCCTTTTTTATCACGGGACAGGAAATGGCTCGTGACAAAGGAATCAACAATCGAGATAACGAAACTCACCACGCAGATGACTATGAGCGTGGTAATGGCTTGATCGCTATAACCATTAGGAAGACTCGCATCAAAATTGTACTTCGTGAAGAAATACGCAAATGCGAAAGCGACAATCGCGGTCACGGCTAATCCCAAGAAGAGAAAGCCATAGACCACGGCGGCAAATTTGGCTTTGCCGCGCGTGTCTGTATAAGTAGTGGTATTAGATAAACTCATTTAAGCATGCCCTCGATGAGCCCCTTATAAGAAACTGGGTCCAAGGAAGCACCGCCGACCAAGGCGCCGTCGATGTCCTCTTGCGCCATGTAACTAGCGACGTTCTCGGGTTTGACCGATCCGCCGTAAAGGATCCGCATATCGACCGCGACGGCTCCAAAGGAGTCGCGTAAGGTCCGACGAATGAAGCCAATCGTGTCTTCGGCGGTTTCCGTCGAAGCGCTCTTGCCAGTGCCGATAGCCCAAATAGGCTCATAGGCGATGACGACTTTCTTAGCTTCTTCCGGGGTGAGATCCTTTAAGCCCGCGCGGAGCTGTTCCGCCACGAACTTCTTGGTCTCGCCTTTTTCGAAAGTGGCTAAGGATTCGCCACAGCAATAAACCGGGGTCATGCCAGCGGCTAGAAGAGCTTTGATCTTCAAGTTGCAAGCCTCAGAGGTCTCGCCATTATAGGCGCGACGCTCACTGTGGCCTAAGATGCACCAATCGATGCCGATGGCTTTGAGCATCGGAATCGAGACTTCGCCAGTGAAGGCGCCATGATCGTGCTCGTTGCAGTTTTGGGCCGCGACGATGCATTTCGGATTAATGGTGCGTTTAACGGTGTCAAGGCAGACGAAGGTCGGCGCGACGCCAACATCGATGCCATGGCTGACGGCGAAGTCGACCATCTCCGAAGCAGCTAAGGCAAAAGCCTTGGCCTCTTCGGGGGTTTTGTTCATTTTCCAGTTGCCTAAGAGTAATTTCTTCCGCATCTTAGTTACCTTAAGACATCGACGCCAGGGAGGTGGCCATCGTTCTCGATCATCTCGAGCGAGGCGCCGCCGCCAGTGCTGACGTGGCTGAAGTCTTTCTTATAACCAAACTGTTTGACGGCTGAAGCGCTGTCGCCACCACCGCAAACGGTGAAAGCTTTGCCTTCGATGCCTTTGATGCCTTCGCAGATGGCTTTGGTGCCACTCTGGAATTCCGGCTGCTCAAAGACGCCCATCGGGCCATTCCAGAAGACCATCTTCGCAGTAGCGATGGCTTCCTTATAAAGAGCTTCGGTCTTCGGACCAATGTCGACGCCTTGGAATCCATCCGGGATGTCGCCTTCGACAACCTTGATGATACGGCCTTCGACCGGTTCGAAACTATTGGTGACCACCGAATCGACCGGGAGCAAAATCTTGCCCTGGGCTTCTTCGAGGCACTTCTTGGCATAGCCAAGCTGCTCATCTTCGACTGGCGAAGTGCCAACCTTCATGCCTAAAGCCTTCTTGAAGGTATAGGCCATGGCGCCGCCGATAAGAATCTTGTCGCATTTCTTAAGAAGCGAATCGATGACTTTGATCTTGTCGCTCACCTTGAAACCGCCAAGGATGGCGATATAAGGACGATCCTTGATCTTGACGTCGCAGCAACGAGTGAGGTTGTCGACTTCTTTGATCATGAGATAGCCTTCGGCAACCGGCTTGCCCTCGGCCTTAAGAATGGTCGGGACGCCGACGGTCGAAGCGTGCGCACGGTGGGCGCTACCAAAAGCGTCCATCACGAACACATCAGCGAGAGAAGCCCACTCTTTAGCGAGTTCGGGGTCATTTTTCTCTTCGCCCTTTTCGTAACGGGTGTTCTGAACGAGTAAGATTTCGCCAGCTTTGAGCTCATCGACCGCTTTCTTGAGTTCGGGTCCACGAGTGACTGGGCAGAAATGCACTTTGATTTCCGGAACGAGTTCCTGAAGAGCCTTGGCGACAGGGGCCATATCATTGGCTTTCTTGTCTTCCTCGACTTTAGTCGGATCCTTCCAGTTAACCTTTCCAAGGTGGGACATGAGAATAACCCGTCCGCCTTTGGCAACCAATTCCTGGATGGTTGGCAAAGCCGCCTTGATGCGGTTGTTATCGCGAATGACGCCGTCTTTCTGCGGAACGTTGAAGTCCACGCGAACGTAGACGCGCTTGCCGTTGATGTCTTTCAGATCTTTGACTGTAAGCATTTTTTTGTTGCTCCTATTTCCTTCGTTAGTATGATAACACTTCCAGTAATTCTTTCCATATATCCATATGGAAGAAAAAGAAAAGACCGCTAAGTATCTGGCTTAACGGTCCTTTTGTCCTTAGAAGCTAATTAGGCAAAGAAGGTCGAGAGAAGCGGGCTCGCGACGTAAGTATCAAGGTCACTCGGAAGGGTGACGGTAGCCTTATCGCCATAAGCAAGGTCAACATTGAGACGGCCTTTGCTCACGATGGTCAAAGTTTGATTGTTCATCGGATTGCCAACATTGGTTTCAACTGTCACATCTTCGTAGAGATAAGCAGCAAGAATGTGATTTTCATCAAACTTAAGTTCGGCGGTGACGTCAAACTTGGAGTTGCCAGCCTCAGAAATCATCTTCGAGAGAGCGGCCGAGGAATCGACACTCTCAGAGGAAGAATCAAAGGCAAGCGAAATGGCCGCAATGGTCTGCAAATCGAGCTTGGTCCAAATGACGGTCGAGCCATCGCTGTTGTCCTTGACGGTGAAATACTTGTCAAGCTTATCAGCATACTGGGCGATCGAAGCGGCATAACCCGCTAACGTGGTTTTGATGCCAGAAAGCTGTTCAGCCGAGAAAAGCGGAATCGCCTTGTCGCTGACGGCGTTAGCGATCACGGTCTTCTTCGGGAGCACTTTCTCGACATCGGAGGCTGACATATTGGCAGCCGAGCCGACATTGGAAGCGATGGCCGAATAAAGATTGGCGTTGCTCATGTCAAGATAAGCGTTCTTTTCAGAAACATAAGCATTGAAAGCGGCTTTGCCAAGCGAAACATCGATATTGCTCGCCGCAGTAACGCCAGCGAGAGCAACGGCACCAGAGGCAATAGTACTTGCACTGCCTTTGGCATTTAACGAATCAAGGCTAAGATTCAAAGAAGCTTTGAAATCAGCGGCCGTCTTCGTGTATCCGCTCACAGCGAGTGTGGCTTTAGCGTTCGAAACATTGAATTCCGAACTGCCGCTCGAAGAAGTGGCTTTCGCGGAAAACGACGGGACGCCAATGGTAGCGCTGAAGTCATCGGATTCGAGGGTGCCTCCAGCAGCTTTGGCTAACTTCTCGGCTTTCTTGGACAAAGTAGTATCAGTGCCGCCTTTTGGGGCCGGAACTGCGCCAGTCGTGGAATCACCACAGCCGGTGAGCAAGAGAGCGGAAGAAGCTAAAAGCAATAAACATGTCTTTTTGTTCTTCATTTTTTATCTCCTAGATAAAGGGCACATCAAAGTGCCACTTGAAGGATAGCACCATTTTTTTAAAAAGCCAAACGGCGAAAGGCCCTCACCGCTCAATGAGGGCCTCTCGGCGTTCAAATCAGGATTTGGAAAGGGACTTTAATTAATAGGCGACATCGGCATAAACGGACAGATCTTCCGGCAATTCCACTTTTATGCCCTCTCCATAGGAGAAGGTCGAAGTGACATCAGCGGCAAATTTGTACGTGTGAGCAGTCGTGACGGTTCTTGTCGTCGTCTCATCAATGTTTTCTTCAAGCGTTTTGGTTGGGGAGACAACGATCTTGCCCGTGCCGTTAATAACGAATTTGGTGATTCCGCTATCATTGAACGTGAGGGCCAAACCTAAGTTCAAACTCGAATAATCATAAGTCTTACGAAGAGCCGCATAGGCGGTGTCGTAATCGACGGAACTCGTCGAGCTCTCAATGAGGGCGACGATCTTCATGAAATCGCTAGAACCAAGGTTCGCGTAAATCATCGAGGAGCCATCTTCATAGGTGGTCACGTCGAAGAACTTATCGAAGAAATCAACTTTTTCAATGGCGAACTTAAGGCCTTCAGCCACATAGGCATCCAAATCGGTCGAATGAACGATCGGACGAGCGATGTTGGCTAAAACGCCAGAGAACTTGCTCTTTTCGCCTAAGGTCGCATTAATGTTGAGAAGGCCAAGGACATAGCCTAAGCCCGAACGGAAATCGGTATTACTCGCATCCACGTAGAGATCGTTGCCATTAACATAGGCCGCGCCGGTGACGCTCGAGAACTCGTGCGTATCGGTCGCCTTATCAACAGAATTATCAGCTACGTCGGCGGTCAATTCGGAATAAGAGAAACTTTCAGCATTGACTTTGCACGAAGCTTTGAGAGCTTCTTGCTCGCTCGCCATTAAGCCTGTGGCGGCGAAATCGAGCGTCGCATTCTTCGCGATGTAGTTCCGATAATAGCAAGAACCAGTCATCGAAGAGGTCGAATCATTTGCACCGCTAGCGTTCGTATCTGCCGTATACGTGACGTCAGCCATATGCAACTCGAGGGAAGGAATGCTAGTCGCGATCGCGATGGAATCCTGAGCCATCGTTTTCGTAACGGCAACCTGGGCCTTTTTAAGGCCTTCTGCTAAGGTGGTTTCCACCCCACCTTCGCTGGCTTCCACACCAACGGCGCTATCTGTTGAGCCCGTGGTATCGGCGGAAGGGATGTAGGAGTTCAGCATGCTGAGGAAGTCGCAGCTCGTGAGCAACATAACGCTGCTGACGAGGAGCGCGCATAAGCGCGGCTTCTTCATATGTGTTTTCCTCCATCCCTATATTAGTGCTAACTCAAAATAATTCGCAAATAACTAGCGGTTACTATGTTTATTTTATTAGGTTTCATCGAATGAATATTTGCAAAAAAGTTTTAAGAATGACAACAAAAATCAATTAAAGCATTTGCTTTATTGAATATTGCAAAGTTAAAAAGGAAACACTTATCCCTAAAAGTGATTACTTTATTCCAAAAACCTCTTTCTTATATATATTAAGGAAAAAGAAAAGCCACTTTTTGGGGTGGCCTCATAGATCTTCAATCGTTAGTTCGCCAAGAAGTGAAGGGTGATGTCTTCGTCAGTCTGACCCGTCACGGTGAAGGAATAGTTCAACGAAGTGCCATCATCGAACGTCGCGCCATTCGGGAAGAGCTTCCGCATCGCGTAGTTCGTGTAAGTCTTGGCGCCGCACCCATAAGCAGGCAAACCGAAGAGGTTCTGCTCATTGCCGAAGTTATCGAAGATGTTGTTCTTTTTGCTATAGAAGGTATTGATTCCCGTCGCTGGGAGAATCTTGATGAGGCGATTATCACTGCCCGAAACCCACCGCTTCGCGTTCGCACTCCCCTCGACATCGATCGAACGGGTGCCGCTATTGCTCGCGGCGATATAGGAATATTTCGTAAGGTTATCGGTATAGGCGAAGTTCGGACGGCCGCTGGTGGTCTTGAAATCGGAGATGAGACGGGCATCGACGTGGAAGACCTCGAGACCCGCTTTCGCGTAAGTTCCGCCATGGCCATAGTTTTCGCCAGACCATTCGCCATATCCAGCGGAGTCTTTTTCGTTTAAGCCAGTCGGGGTGTAATACTGAAGCAGGAGATACTCGTCATACGGCATGCCGTTCCAAGCATCGATCTTGGTGTCACGGACAAGGAGGCAATCGCCAGTCTTTTCAAAGGAAGAGAGGCTGATTGAGAAATCCGCTAAAGAGCCGTCGACCACCTTCGGGCTGGCCCAGCCTAAGAGCATCTTGCTGAAGGCATTATGATCGCCAACTTTGTGGTCCATCATATCGACGCCGCCTAATGGCAAATCGTCATAAGAGTCGCTGTAATAGTCATCAAGACCTAGGATGTGGCCGGTCTCGTGAATGAGCGTATGGGCATCGATTTCGTTGTGGTAATAGCCAGGGAAGCAAAGCGCATATTGGCTCCATAAGAAGAGACCGACATTAACGTGGCTGGTCGACGGTGAATCGTTGGTGCAGAAATCAGAGAAATTCCGCCACGCAAAGGTTTCGCTGCCATCTTTGCCATCCCACTTGTAGACCGAGGTGTCGTTCTTGTAAACCATCTCGAAGGCGTCAATGTAGCCATCGCCGTTCTGATCGAACTGCGAAAGGTCCATCTTGCTCGCGAGGGACTCGGTGATGCTCAAAATGAGAGAAGAAACCTGATAATAATCCTTGGCAACAAGGCCTTGGAAATATTTAGAAGTGTTCTCAAATTTGAAAACCGGAGCGATCGTGGCAGTAAGGTTAAGTTTGCCATAGCTCGAGGCTTTGTAATATGAACGAACTGATTGCCAGCCCGTTTCATCCGGATCGCCGTTATAGGCTTTATTGATGTTCGCGAGTTCTTCTTCGCTAAAAGAATCGTAATCAGGATCGCTGAAGCAAACCGGCACGACGAGAATCTTCTGCTCGCCAATGCTCGAAAGAGTACGATGACGCATCGAGGCAATGCTAGTGTGATTCATCAAGGAATAACTTGAGAAATCTCCAGCTTTGAAATAGCCGGAGCCTTCTTTTGCAATGACAGTCGAACCCTTAACCACGGTAAAGGTCGCGCTGGCTTTTAAAGTGCCATCGAGATACGAAGCAACGACCTTATAGTCGCCCGCTTCAAGGATGTCGGCAATGCCAAAGGTCGCGTCGCCTTTTGTAATGGCGAAGGTCGCGTCGTCTAACTTAAGGTCAATATAATCGAAGCCGTCAAAATAGCGAACCACAGGGCTGCAGCCATCATAGAAATCGGTGCCGGCGGCCATGGTAGTTTTACCAAGTTTAAGATCAAGAACCTTCGCTCCGGCGCTCGTTGGACTATCTTTCGGATTGCCCGAAGCCGAGGTGTCGGTCGAAGTGCTCTGACTATTGTTCGAAGAGCTGCTGTCGTTGCCAAGCGGATTCGCCGAAACGACGCCAGCATTCCCTTGGGAGCAGGCCCCGAGGCTGGCGAGCAAGGCGATTGTGACAAGATGAAGCAACTGCTTTTTCATTTTTTCAAACGAGATATTACATACCCATTTGTGGCAAAAGGAAAGTGTTTTTTGATTGACCAAAGAAAAAGGGCCCCCGTCTATAAGACGGAGAGCCCTCTAGTTAACGAAGCTATTGGCTAATTACTTGCAGCCAAGCACTTTGCCGTATTCACGGGCAAGGCGGATGTACTGGCAGGTGAAGCTGTACTCGTTATCGTACCAGCTGACGACCTTGGTGTACTGAACTCCATCCGGGTCAGAATAGATCATGGTCTGAGTGGCATCGAAGATCGAGCCGTGGGTCTCGCCAAGGATATCGCTGGAGACGATCGGGTCTTCGGTGTAGGCAAGAACGCCTTTGAGAGCGCCTTCGCTGGCTTTCTTCATGGCAGCGTTCACTTCATCAGGAGTGCACGGTTTGCCAAGGATGAGCGAGAGGTCAACAAGCGAGCCATCGGTCACTGGGACACGGATAGCGCCGCCCATAAGGCGACCCTTGAGTTCCGGAATGACGAGGTTGATGGCTTTGGCAGCGCCAGTCGTGGTCGGGACGATGTTGGCAGCAGCAGCGCGGCCGCGACGGAGATCCTTGTACGCAAGGTCAAGAATGGTCTGGTCGTTCGTGTAGGCGTGGACAGTGGTCATGAAGCCACCTTTGACGCCGAAGTTGTCAAGAAGGACTTTCATGACAGGAGCTAAGCAGTTGGTGGTGCAAGAAGCGCCCGAGATAACCTTCATTTCAGCAGTGAGCTTATTGGTGTTCACGCCATAGACGAAGGTCGGGATTTCTTTGTCGCTCGACGGAGCGGAGATGATGACGCCTTTGGCGCCATTATCAAGATGGACTTGGCCATCGGCTTTGCTCTTTAAACGGCCAGTGCACTCAAGGACGATATCAACATGATATTCGCCCCACTTAAGATCTTTCGGATCCTTTTTGCCAAGGACTGGGATTTTCTTGCCCTTGAAGATGAGGTTGTTGACGGTGATGTTGCCGAGTTCGTCTTTGACGACTTCGGACGAAATCTCGTCTCTCATCCATCCACGATGGGTGGTGTCGTACTTGAGAAGATAAGCGAGAGTGTTGGCATCGACAAGGTCGTTGATGGCAACAACTTCGAATCCGCCTTCTTCATAGGCTCTGCGGAAAGCAAGACGTCCAATGCGTCCGAATCCGTTGATGGCTAGTTTAATTGACATTCTGAAATGTCCTCCTTTAATAAACCGCAAGAAGATTATAAACACCCTTTCCCTTCTTTGGAAGGGACACGCTAGAGATTTACCGATTTACTCGTTTTTAGTGGATCAACTGTTCAAGGGGCACAACGCCTCTAAAAAGTTCTTCGAGAGTAACGCCTAAAGCCTTGACGAGACGCAATAAAACCTCGACTGTGGGGTTTCTTTGGCCACGTTCCAAGTCGGAAATGTAGGACTTCGAAAGTCCGCTCTCAAGGCTCAAAGCCAGCTGAGTGAGATGTCTTTCTTTTCTTAGATAGGCAACTCGTTTTCCTAATTGCGAAAGGGTGGAGAGACTATTTCCGTTTTTCATGGTTTTGCGCTTTCTTGTATTCCTCGTCGAGGTAGCGGAAGAGGTGATTGATGTTGCTCTTCGTGACTTCGGCGGCCAACTCTTCGCTAAGCATTTTGGCCAATTCTTCAAGGGTGGCGTCCGGGTGGGCGAGCCTTAGTTTCATAAGAGCCTTCAACTTGGCATTCTCAATCCGGTCATAGCCAAGGACTGACACGAAATAGTTGATCTCATGGACTTGACGCTCACTGGCTTTAAGGGTTTTGCCCATGTTCGCGGAGTCGAGGTTCTGAAGGCGGTTGCCAATATTGGAGAAGTCTCTATCGACCCGGACATCCTCGAATCTGAGACAGCCTTCCTGGGCCCCTATTAGAACGAGAAAGTCGCTTATTTCCTCAGCTTTCTTGAGGTACAAAACCGTCTTTCCCCGACGCTCCACCGCTTTGCAGGAAAAATGATGTGAGGCGATTTGGCGCCACATATGCAAGAACCACTTGGCGTAAGAAGAGTCAGAGATTGCAATCTCCAAATGATAATGGCTGCTCGAGGGGTCATTGACGGAGCCAGAGGCCAAGAAAGCCCCCGACAAATAGGCGGCTTGTTTTTCGGTCGTTTGAAGAGCGAAAGAAGGAAGCTTTCCCTCTAACAAATCGATGCCCAGATCATTAAGGATGTCATCGACTTCCTCTTCGACGAGGACATGGTAAAGAACCCGTTTGAGGAAACCGGCGCTTCGGGTGTAAGCAAAACGGACTGGCACGCCATAAAGGGCATGCAAATTAGCATAAATAGCTTTGGCGATCGCCGCGGATTCGCTCACGAGTTCGAGCGATGCGCCTTCACTCGTTTTATGCAGGCGGCCATTGATTTTGACGAACGAAGAAAGCAAAGACCGTTTCTCTTCGTCGGGCCTAGAAAGAGAAGCGCATTCCTCTTTGACGGAGGCGGCAAAGGAGAGAGTTTTCTCACTCATCAGTCTTTCTCGTTTTCCTTATAGCGTTCCAACTCCCGATGGGTGATGGAGCAGTTATAGTCATTTTTAAAATGATCGTAGAGGTGCTGGGCAACATAAACCGAACGGTGCTGACCACCGCTGCAGCCCACGTCGATGACGACAAAACTGCGGCCATCTTCGAGCGAAGCTCTCAAATAGGTTTCCATGATGTCATAGAGTTTCGCCATATACGGTTTTGTTCTGGAATCTTTGTCGATGTAGTCGATGACTGGCTGATCAAGACCCGTCAATTTCGATAAGCCCTCAACCCAATAAGGATTGGCCAAGACTCGCGCGTCAATCACGATTTCGCCATCGCGGGGCAAGCCATACTTGTAGCCAAAGGAAGTGATGATGACGGAAATCGGTTTTGAATCGGATTTCTTCTCCACGAAATGGGCCACTAACTTGCGAAGATCCTTCTCCGTAAGGTTAGAAGTGTCCACGACGATATCGAAAGAACCACGGCAATCATTCATGGCCGTTTCATCGGCTTTGAGGGCATCCATGAGGGAATAGCCTCGAGGCTGCAAAGGATGAATGTGGCGGGTCAATCTAAAACGATTGAGCAAAGTGTCGACCGTGCAATCGAGGCCTAAAGCCGTAACATTGAACGAAGGGTGTTTTTTGGCTTCGGCGATAATCTCGGCCGCCACGGAAATGTTGACGATCATGGCCGCTTTGCCATAAGTTTCAGGGTCATTCTCAAAGACAGTCAAAAGAGCAGGTAGCATTTTGCTTGGCAAATCCTCGACCACGTAGAAGCCGTGTTCCTCGAAAACGCTGGCGACGGTGGTTTTACCAGCGCCGGCGACGCCGGAAACGATAAACAGATCTACTTTGCTGTCGGACATAATCTAAGCCCCCTTCTTTCGTAAATAGGCGAGCACGCCAGTTGAGGCGTTAGCGCCATCGCCCGCCGCGGTTACCACCTGACGGAGGGCTTTGCTCACGATGTCGCCAGCCGCGAAGAGACCTGGTTCTGAAGACATCATGGCGTTATCGACAAGGATGAAACCCTTATCGGTTTTGACATTTAAGGGCGACAAGAAAGACGAAGCGCTTTTTTCGCCTAGAAGCGGGAAGACGGCGGCGACATTGACTTCTTTGGTTTCGCCTTTTAAAGCAAAGGACAAAGAAGTGACATGCTCCGTTCCTTTGATTTCGAGGGCCTTGGCTTCGAAAAGGGTCTCGATGTTGGCTTTCTTCTTCAAACTGTCGACGAGGACTTCCGTCCCGACCAAAGTGGGGCTCGGAGTCAAGTAATAAAGGTGATTGACAAGATTGGAAAGATAAAGGGCTTCGGTCAAACTCTTATCGCCTTGGCCGATGATTGCCACGTCTTTATGACGATAAAGTGGGCCATCGCAGGTGGCGCAATAGGAAACGCCTTTGCCAAGAAGGTTCTTTTCGCCTTTGGTGGTCGCGACATTGGAGAGCCCTGTCGCCACAATGACCGCAAGAACCGAAAAGTCGCCATTATCAGTTTCGACGATGAAGTTATCCCCATCGCGGTGAATGCTGATGACATTAGCCGAAGTGACGCTCACGCCATTATCGGTCGCGCTTTGATAAATCGATTGAGCTAATTGAAAGCCCGGAACGGTCGGAAGACCTGGGTAGTTAGAGATTTCGCTGATCGTGAGAAGCTTGCCACCGGGCGCTCCTTTTTCGAGTACCACAATGTCTTGCCCCGCTCGAGCAAGATAAAGAGCGGCAGTTAAACCTGCCGTGCCGGCTCCGACAATCGCAATAGTGTGTTTTTCCATCGACATAATAATAGCGCGCCCGTAGCCTTACGGCTAGGCGCGCGCTCACGAAACAACGCTTTTCGGTGTTTCTTTATTCTGTTTTCTCGTCAACCAGGTTCGGCGCGCCATGGAATTTATCATTCAGGAATGGGATGAAAAGCAAGGCAATGGCGATAAGGGACAAGCAGGTTGTGAGGATGAAGCCAGCGCCAAGGTTGTAGTTAATGTTCACGCTGGTCAAACCACCGAAATTTCCTGTGCCGTCGTTTAAACCTAAGAGGACTTTAGCAAGGAAAAATAGTAAAACGCCTAAACCCAAAAACCCTGCAGAACCTAAATATAATTTCGAACTCTTTGCAAAAGTGCCATCTTTATTTTTGACGAAAACATAGATGGCCAAGGCTAAGCCACTGACCAATAGGAGATAGGCAATAATTAAACCGACATTAGGTTTGAAACCTGCTCCGCCAAAGATCAAGTTGAAGCCCATATATGATTCGGCTGCGCTCTCTGTGATGACGCCGCCAGAAATCCGATAGCCAACGCCTTTGACACCGGTGAGAAAAGGTGTAAAAAGGGAAACAACAATAAGAATTAATGAGGCAATAAAGAAAGGCTTATCGCCGCCAACGCCCTTTTCTTTGAGGTCTAATAAGTGATCGAAGAGAATGAGGCCAAGACCCAAAATCACATAGATAAGGCTCGACCAAACGGACCACGCGTTATCGGCGCCCATGTTATAGGCGCTATCGCGTAGCGGCTCAAGAATCATGCGAACCGCGCCATACCAAATGAAGTAGCAACCAGCGAGGTCACCCTGAGAAAGGTATTTTTTCAAGCCTTTGCCAATGCCCCAAGCAATGATGAAATAGCCTGCGAGGTTGATCATGCCCTCAATAAGGAAGAGCGGGACATGAATTTGGCCAGCGGCCACGTCGGAAGTCGCCATCTGTTTTTGAATGAATAAAGGCAGCCACTGCCAACCATCGGAAATATTCACGACCGTTCCATAGACTTCTTGATTGAAGAAGTTGCCCCAGCGGCCGATGGCTTGGGCTAAGAGAATCGTCGGAACCACCACAGACATGGCCCAACGAGGATTGACATATTTACGACGGATCATCAAATAGGCCAAACCGCCGATGACCCCGCCTAAGGCGCCACCCATGATCGTGAGGCCGCCTTTCCACACTTGGAAGACACTCGCGAAATCGTTGTTGAAACCATCTCTCGTCCAGTTGCCGATCACATACCAAATACGGGCTCCAACGACGCCGCAAATGAAGGCGAAAATCGCCAAGTTATCAAGGATGCCGTGCTTATGGAATTCCTTATAGAAGCGATGATCGCAAATCCAATAACAAACGCAGACGCCAAAGAGCATGATGAGCGCGTACCAAGCGACGTGGAAGCCACTGCCAGTCCAAGTGCCTCTGGTCCATTGGAATCCTGATTCGTTGATGGCGAAACCGCTAACGAGCGGATAGGTGATATATGGAGCTAGGCCCTGGCTCCATAAAAGGAAGAAGCCGAGAACGAATGGCAAAGAAGCGAAGGTGACATAACGAAAGAATTTCCGTTCTGGGGCCACCATTTTAGGTTTGTAGTAATAAAGGTAGAAGCTGAGCCAAAGAGCCACGTTGCTAAAAGCGAGGCCAAAAGCTCCAATCGCCCCCATCGCCATATATAAGGGATAGGAATAATCAGCGTTACTTTGCCACGACGGGTTAAATAAGAAAACCGAAATCTCCGCAAAAAGGGCTCCGATTGAAATCGCGGCTGCGCATAAAGCAAAAGTGAGTTTCTCCTTGCTCGTCAAGAATTGACGGTCGCTCTTCGTGAAAACACGCTGGGAATAAACAAGATAGCCGACCCCACCGCCCAAGCCGAGAAGACCCAAAATCAAGAAGATGATTGCTAGTGCCATATAAAGATATCTTAGCGGACTTTTATCCGATCTGCCCCTTTTCTTTTGCTTTTCGTAAAACTTCTTTTAAATATTTGCCCGTATAGGAACCTTCGACTTCGGCTACTTGTTCAGGCGTTCCCGTCGCGACTAAACGACCGCCGCGGTAGCCGCCTTCTGGGCCCATATCAATGATGGTGTCCGCGACTTTAATTAGGTCGAGGTTGTGCTCAATGACAATCACGGTATCGCCATGATCGACGAGAGACTGCAAAACGGAAATAAGACGTTTGACATCGTCGGTATGCAATCCGGTCGTCGGCTCATCGAGGACATAAACGGTTTTGCCAGTCGGACGACGCTGCAATTCATTCGCGAGTTTCACACGTTGGGCCTCGCCGCCTGAAAGAGTGGTCGCAGGTTGGCCCAGTTTGATATAGCCTAAGCCGACATCGTAAAGCGTTTTGATTCGATGGTAGATTTGCGGTCGATTTTCAAAGAAATGCATAGCTTCTTCGACCCGCATCTCGAGGACATCGTAAATGTTTTTGCCTTTGTAATAGCACGAAAGGGTTTCTTGGTTATAGCGCATGCCATCGCACTCATCGCATTTGACATAGACGTCAGGCAAGAAGTTCATCGGAACCCACACAACACCAGCGCCTTGGCACTTTTCGCAGCGTCCTCCAGGCACGTTAAAACTGAAACGCCCTTTATCAAAGCCACGGGCTCTCGCTTCTTCGGTTTCGGCAAAGAGAGCGCGAATATCATCGAAGAGTTTCGTGTAGGTGGCAGGGTTGCTCCGCGGGGTACGGCCAATCGGTTCCTGATCGACGTTCACTACTTTGTCGATATACTGCAAGCCTTCAATGGATTTATACGCGCCAGGGAAAGTTTCTTCGCCCGTCATCTTCTTTTGAATGGCTTTCACGAGGGTCTCATTGATGAGACTCGATTTGCCAGATCCCGAAACGCCGGTGACGACGATTAGTTCCCCTAACGGGAACGATACCGTGACGTTTTGAAGGTTATGGCAGCTGGCTCCTTTAATGACAAGCTTCTTGCCATTGCCTTTTCTCCGTTTGGCTGGAACGGAAATAAACTTCCGGCCCGCGAGATAATCGCCGGTGATGGAATTGGGCGATTTTTCGACATCCTCGACGCTGCCAGAGGCGACGACTTCGCCGCCATGGATGCCAGCCCCTGGGCCAATATCCACAAGATAGTCGGCTGAGCGCATCGTTTCCTCATCGTGTTCGACGACGATCAAAGTGTTGCCTAAATCGCGCATCTCTTTGAGGGTGGCTATCAGTTTTTGATTGTCGCGTTCATGAAGGCCGATAGACGGTTCGTCAAGAACGTAGAGGACGCCGGAAAGACGGCTTCCGATTTGGGTAGCTAGACGAATGCGTTGAGCTTCGCCACCCGATAAGGTCATGGCTAAGCGATCAAGAGTCAAATAATCCAGGCCGACATCGACGAGGAATTTGGCCCGGTTATGGATCTCTTTTAAGACAAGAGAAGCGATTTGCAGCTGATTTTCCGTCAAAGAGGCTCTTGTCTGGTCAAGATAGACCAAGAGCTTATCGATGGAGAGTTGGGTCACCTGATAGATGTTTAAGCCGTTGACCCGTACCGACAAAGCTTGCTCATTAAGACGGGCGCCATGGCAAGTTTCGCAAATGTCATCGCGCATGAAAGACTCATAGAATGGCAGCATCCATTTGCTGGTGCTTTCACTATAAAGACGCTCAATTTTGCTCTTGATGCCTTCGATGGGGCCACGACGATGGGTCTGGTTGCCACTGCTGGAAGTCAAAACATGATTGATGTCTTCTTTGGAACCATACAGGATGATGTTTTTCTGGTCATCGGTTAAGTCTTGCCAAGGAACATCATACGGAATGTGATAATGATCCAAAAGAACGCAGAATTCTTGCCACTCAAGGTTGGCGGAGCCGACGATGTTCTTATAGTAACGGATGGCGCCTTGGTTGATGGTCTTAGTCGGATCAGGCACGAGCAAATCCACCGCCACGGAACGGTCGATGCCTAAGCCTTTGCAGGTCGGGCAATAGCCTAACGGGGCGTTAAAGGAGAAGAGACGTGGTTCGAGTTTCGGCACGGAAAACCCGCAAATCGGGCACGAATGGTTGCTGGAGAGAAGCCTTTCCCCAGCATCGGAAAGAATCACGAGCTCACCATGGCCCCAATCAAGAGCTAACTCGACGTCTTCGGCGACGCGGCTCCGTAAACCTTCTTTAATAATAAGGCGGTCAATCACGATATCGATGTCGTGACGTTGGTTCTTATCGAGTTCGGGCACTTCTTCCATGAGGCAAATCGTGCCATCGACTCGTAAGCGCGAGAAACCTTGGGCCTTCAGTTTGGCCAAAGTGTCTTTATGGGTGCCCTTTTCGTGTTTCACGACCGGGGCTAAAAGTTGAATCTTCGAACCGTCTTGGTATTTAAGAATCGCATCCGTCATCTCCGCGGGGCTCGTGGCCACGATAGGAATGTTGTGATGAGGGCAATAAGGGACGCCGACTCTCGCGAAAAGCAAACGGAGGAAATCATAGATCTCCGTGACCGTCGCGACGGTTGATCTTGGGTTATGAGAAGTCGTTTTTTGGTCAATCGATATGGCTGGCGAAAGGCCTTCGATGCTATCGACGTCGGGTTTATCGACACCGCCGAGGAATTGCCTTGCGTACGGGCTCAAAGATTCGACATAACGCCTTTGGCCTTCGGCGTAAATCGTGTCAAAAGCCAAAGTGGATTTGCCACTTCCAGAGAGACCCGTGAAAACGGTGAGGGTGTCTTTCGGAATCGTCACGTCTAGGTTCTTGAGGTTATTCTCGCGAGCCCCTTTGACGATGATGTAATGTTTGCTATCAATTGGTTCATTCATAATGCGGGTTAATTATACCTGCCTATACGCGCGTAGGCACGCAAAACGTCTCCGCGAAAAAAGAAAGAAAACCCATTATGGGGTTTTACGTAGTAGGACAACATAATGCGCGCGAGGAAATCAATCGTTAAAAGCCGAATCGGCGCGCAACAAGAAATCAGCCATATTCTTTGACTGGCCTTCCTCAAACAAGCGAAGAAGCACTTCAATGATGAGCCCAAGAATCCAACCGATAAGGAAAAAACAGAAGCAATAAAGGAACGAAATCCATCGATAACCCGCTTCGGCGGTGATGTCCGAGATGCCAAGCCAGCCTTTGATCACCCGAGTTTTAAGCAAGTTCTTCATTGAAAACGGCCCTTCATGGAAGAGATAGACTTCAAGCGTGGCGCCACCGCAATACTTAAAGAAATTATTCCCTTTGATCGGAAGGTCCTTGGCGATATAGAAAGACGATAAGGCCATAAGGGCCATCGTAAAGGAATGGCGCGATATGTTGCCAAGAAGCGGTATGAGCCAACGCCGTTTGTCTTCCAAAACGTCATAGTAAAAACGAGAAACGACGGTCTGAATGAACAAAATGAGAATGATGAGCCAGCCAAAACGAGAGAAAAAATGAGTCCATTGTCGTTTCTCAAGGATGTAAACCAAGCTATAAAGGGCTAAGACGAACGGAATGTCCTCAAGCGCTGAATAAGTAGTCTTGAAATTAGCCAGAAGGAAAAGCGCAGCCAGGCAGCCCAAGAAGACTTTGTCCTGAGTAGGAGTGAGTTTGGCTAAACCTTTCTTGATAAAAGGAAAAAAGAGATACGCGAAAAGATAGGAAGTTACATACCAATAGTTGGTTAGCCATAAGGGCGAATCGAAGATGCTGCTAAGGAAATATTCCTTAATCGCTATGTCAGCATGAACATGGACAACCGTGATTTGATGACGAATGGTCAAAATGCCAAATGCAAAGATAAAAGCCAAAGTGACAACAAAAACGTGAATAAATGACTGGAAATGGAAATGCCCCTTAGACAGGAAATATGCCGAGGCAACAAAGAAAACATCCACTGCATAAACGCCCCAAGATCCAAACAAAATAGCATAAAGACGGTCTGGACCTAATGCGCCGGGCACACCAAGGTCCGGCAAAACGTGAAAGAAAACAATCAAAATCGCGCAAAACATTTTCAAAAGATCGATTCCGCCATTGCGGGAGTCGATCCTCGAAAAAGCACTAGAACGGGTTTGAATAGCAAAACCATTGAGCCCCATATCCTTGTTATTCTTGCTCGTTTTAAAATAAAAAGCACCCCAATTAAGAAGAAACGAAAAGGCAAAATAACAATTATTGAAATGCTGGATTGGCCAAAAGCACGTTTTCGGTGTGGCAAAGATAACGCGTATGAGTATAATTACTCTCGCCGGGACGTAGCACAGCTTGGTAGTGCACTACCTTGGGGTGGTAGGGGTCATGGGTTCGAATCCCACCGTTCCGACCATTTTAGAAAATAGCGCTGACAGCATCGGCGCTTTTCTTGTAATTGTTAATTATCCTGCACCAAAATTGCACCAGAAATCATCAAAATTAGATAAGAAAAAACCTGAAAATGATATGGACATCCTAGGGAGCGAGCTGAAACTCTGGAAACTCAGCGTAACGTGGATCCTCCATCGCAAAGGAAACGAACTCATTCCAATCTTTGTTTTTTACGATGTCCACCGCCGTACCGATTGTGCCTTTTCTGAGGATGAGGTCCGCGCCGCCGAAAATGAGGTCTCTAAACGTCATGACCAGCGAATATAAGGAAATTGTAATAGCCTCCCCTTTTCGGCATCAGTGAAGGCCACTTTGAGGAAACCCGTGCTTGTGTAATTCCCCGCGGAGTAGGAATGACCGTCATGGCCATTTAACATAGCCCGGAGGTCAGAATACTCATGGTTGTTCGGATAAACCTGCGAGCCAGAAATCGTGCGTAAACTAGAGCCTCCGTTATAAAAGCTACCGATGGTAAGCAATTTTTCGCTCACCAAGAGACCAGTCACGGCACCGGTTCCAGAAAGGTCCCGCCATTCGATCGGCTCAACTTTGAAGTAATACGTCGCCCCTATAACAAAGGTGAGGGTGCCTGAATTCGATGTGATATTGGTGGCAGCAGGATGCCCGGTTGCAACCTTGTATTCGTTGCCACCGTATTCGAGATAACCATCGCCATCTGTGTCGGTCGCCGAAGAAAGGCTATTGATCAGCGTGGAATCCTCAACCACCGTCTGGGGGTATTTGCCAAGGTAGAAGGAGCTTCCGAGCGTATGGTGGGTATTAACGCAGCCAAAGCCGATTGAGGCGGAAGAAATCGTCGTGTCAGCAAGGGCCACTACTTTGATGAAGTTGGGATAGCTAGAAAAGGTGCAGGTAAAGTTAGCACTGTAGGTCGCGGAATCAGTTGCGTTGAAGGTGGGTGTGTCCGACCAATAAACCTGGACAGAGCCCCCGCTCGAAAGCTCACAAATCAGATTACTCATACCATGAATTGGAGCGTTGTTCGTGAAGTAGCCACCGCTTTCGATAGTCTGCCAAGATGATTCGCTCACGACTTTTAACCAGCTGTACTCATAACTAATTTCGGTGCCAGTGCCGCTTCTCGCCACCGTGCTTCCCGAACCAGCGCTCGACCCAGAATAAAGACGGTTAGATGAGTCCGAGAACGCAAAATACGGTAACGGAGACGTACCAAGGGCCGGAGAAAGGAAACCACCAAATGTTCCCGCCGTGCAAAGAAGCGCGATTACAACAGCGCCCCCTCCAGCCAAACCGCCAATCTTAATTAATTTTCTTTCCATAATGATTCCTCTTAGAAAGGTAAATGCTTCGGGAGATTCCTGTTAGGAATGCCTTTAAAACATATCGTTTTAATCATTTTAAAAAGAAGACCACCTCATCCACAATCACCAACGAGGGGGAAATAAAAAGATATTGTAAAGACCTTGGTTGGGTAATCCTACCTAAGGTTATTGTGAGAAATCGAGTTAGTCTTTTTTGCTTTTCTTTGGGGGCAGGTAATAATATTTACCGCCCTTAGCAAACAGCACCACGTCTTCGTCATAGAAATCGGTGTTGTCGATTTCTTCTTCAGGAAGAGGTTTGGCGCTTTGCTTCGTCAACATTGACTTTGTCTTCTTCTCTAACGGGCAAAACTTTTTGCTTTCGTCAAAAAGACCCGGCAAGGCATGAAGGGCCTTATCCGCCCCGCTCCGTTTTCGCTGCCCTTTTTCAAGGTCAACGCCAAGCTTAACCATCATGTCTTCGTGCCAATGTCCTAATGCCAGTTGAGCATCTTCCGTTTGCTTGTCATAAGGAGGCAAAACGCTATTGCATTCTTCGCGGGAGACCTTGCCAAAATGGAGAGCGTACTTTAGGTCGGCAATCTGATGAAGGAGCGACAACAAGGGCTTTTCGTAATCGTACCACTCCTCGACTTCACCGATTTTATCCTCATATGTTTTGTAATCCGGCGTTGCACTTTTCTCAAGGCTAGTCAAAGAAAGGTTAGCTTGACCTAAGAGTTCGATACAAGATGATTCAAGCGCATCCAGTTGAATGATTTTGCTTTTCCGCAAATCTTCATTCAAAAGGATCTCATCCTGATTTTCGCTGATGGCTTTAAGCTGAGCCACTAATCCCATGACGCGGGAACGGAAGGCATTGTTTTGGAAATTTTCCAAACTGGAGAGACGGTCACCAATCTCATCGACTTGGCTATTGATATCGTGAAGATAATATTGACCCACCACAAAAGAAGCTACGGCCATTCCGACATTGAGGGCATTCCCGGCGGCCGACACCGTGTTTGACACCGGCTGAAGATTGGCATGGCCCTTAATACCATTGGCGCCCATATAGATATCCCGATAAGTACCAGCCATATCTTTTGACGCAACGAGCTTCTCGCCAGCTGGCAGAACGGCGCGATAAAGGGTCTCAGTTGAGGCCTTGAATTTGCCAACGGAATCCGCGATTGAATAGCCGTTTTTAGCAATTGTGGGAAGACTATTTTCAATCTTAGTAACCAGCTTATGATCCTTTATCTCGACTAATTCCTCTTCCGCGGGTAAAGCCTCGGGGGTCACCTCTTCAAAGCCGACTTGATAAGTTTCGGCGTTAGTCGGCGCGAGCTCTTGTTTCTCCACTGCAGGAGCGGAAGTTTTAGATGGGTTTTGCGGACATTTTTCTTTTTTGTTATGGATAATGAGAAAAACAATCAGTCCGATAATAAGAACGGCGGAAACACATATTCCAATAACAAGATAAGGATTCATGAAAGCCCCTGACCCTATTTAGTTTGATGAGACTATTTACGGAAATCAACGAATAAAGAAAAATAGAATGATATGGATAATAATTCTGTTTTTATTCAAACAACTATCGGGCAAAACGATAAAGGGGCGACTTAGCACTCAGTATCGAAATAAACAGAAAACGAAATAAGGTCACAGTAATAGGTTTCCTTATCATATTCTGTGGTTGAACCAGTATCGGTGGCTAAATTGTGCGTAACAAACGATCCGGCGATATAGAGCCAGCGTGGCGTCCAATCGGTTGCTTCCGCATCCGGCATCGTGAATGTGTACTGCGTGGCCGTGTTACTGGTTTCCACTTTTATATAGTCGTAGTTTCCCGTGTAAGGCAAATTATATTTTTGACTTCCATCGATAGAAGCGATACAAACAGCGATACTTTGCTCGCCCGTTCGCGTGGTCATCATGGATAATGAGGTCGTCGTGAATATTATTTTGCGAACGCCATGGATGCCCATGAAGAAGCCGAGCGGAACATAATCCGGGGCAGTCGTTTGTCCAGTCTTCTGAATGCGGAAAGGCCTTTGCAAGCCTGAATCGTTGGCGCCATAGATGATGCTCCAGTCCGAGAAAAGGACAACGCAGTTTTGAACAGCGTGAGTCTTCGTACTCGATCCGCCACCGGTTATCAAATCGAAAGTCGGCAAAGGATTGGTCTTGTTATAGTTAATAATCGATTTGGTATTTTCAATCGCAGAATCAGCAAAAGCATCAGACGCACTCGGCAAGGTGACTCGGTAAGATAATGTAAAAGTTGCCGAACTAATTGGGGATCCTTCCGTTAATGCCTTAGTCGCGGCGTTCGTCAAAAGAGATGGCTCACTGGTTAAAACCAGGGCCAAAACCCCACTGAGGGCGATAGCTCCAACCAAGATAATGTTTCTTGAACGTTTCATAAAATGTTTCTCTTTTGTTTATTGTGAACTCGGAAAATTCAAATAAAAGCGATATTTTATTCATTTGCAATCGAAGCATTTTATTTTTTTCCTTCTCAGAATCGAATGAATAAATGAAAAAAACTCCTAATTTTTTAAATAATTAGTGAAAAACTGACATTATTTAGCGTTATATTCCGTTGTCCTAAAAACCAGCCCCATTGGAGTTGTCCCTAAAACCAACTTCATCACCTTTCGAAGAGAAAAATGGGGAATTTATCGGGGTTTTTATTAGATAAAATATCTTAGATAAAGCGATCTTTGCTTGCCTAACGAAACCAGGAAGTCGTTAAAGACGAAAGCGAAAACAGTTTTATCCCTCTCACTACATCAAAAATATATTGGCGCCATCTTCGGAAAGTGCTTCGCTACCAGTTAAGCGAGATGAGAAAATCTCCTTAAACAACAAAGGAATTTCCAAGCAGTAATTGAGACTGCCAGTTTCGCGAATGCTGCGGGCATAAAGCTCAACGGCTGCTAGCCATCCTTCGCTTTGGGAATAGATTTTCTTAATCACTTCCTCGGAAAGATCGAGACCTCGAAAACGAAGATATTCCCCTACCTCTTTTTGGCGGAGATCCAGGCTTTTGCCATCAATCAGAGCGACCTTCCCTTTAAGGACTGCGCTGCCCTTACGGAAATCAAACTTCCTGAAGGTCTTACCACCATCGCCGGCAATTACGCCATTAGCAATAACCCGCTTCTCGGATCAATTGTTATCCCCGCCTTGGTTACTAGCATTGGCGCCTGGACTTTCAGCGGAGATGAAAAACTACAGGCCATCTATTTTAAAGGCACAGCCCTCCCAGCCAACTTAGCTGATAAATGGAACAGCCTTGTTAATCAAGGCAGCAAGGAAAAAGATCCGGCTCCTTATTATCTTTATAGCGAAACCACTCCAGCCTCTAATCCCACCAACTATTGGCATTATGTCGATGGAGTTCCGACCGTTTACGCCACCGCATAAAATCTAAGCAATTCCTCAACGGATTAACGCAAATCCCCTCTTATTTGAAGTGCGTCAGTCCTTAAAAACAAAAGCCCGATGCTGCATAAACCGCCATCGGGCTTTTTCAAGCAAATAAAGATAAACAAAGACTTCGTTAAGGGTTAACTTGAATGGCTAATTCAAAGCCGTCCACGACAACGGAAGCGTTGGTATCCCGATAGGCTTTAAGCGTAACTTGGAAATTGCGTTCAAAAGAAGGAATGGTGACATTCATATTTCCTACTGTCACGATCTGGTAGGGATGAGTATCATCGATGGTGCTATCGAGCGAAACTAAACTTGTATTAGCGTATCTAAGGCCGAAAATGAAATGGGTTTTAGCCCGATCGGCTTCCGAATAATAACGGCCCGTATAAGCCATCACCTTTAAACTGCTATTGGGTTTCATCGTCGTTTCGGAGGCTGAGCCATTTTCAGAAATAACCGTCAAGACCTCCATTCCAGATATGGCGGTTCCCGAAGAACTAGAAGAGGATGACGAAGAATCTCCGCTTGAAGAATTCATCGTGAAACCACTGTTGGTATTCGAGGAACTAGAACTAGAAGAACTTTTTTTATTGGCAGCAATCGGCCCCAAAATGGCACCCAAGAGGCCAGCGCCCAAAACGAAACCCAGCACCAACGAAAAGAAAGGCGAAGGTCCGCGTTTACGGAACGACGGCGAGTTTTGAATCTCGGGGTAAAGAGTGCCATAGAAGAACTCGGAGGGCTTTCCGTTGTAGACATGCAAAAGCTTATCGAGGAATTCAAGGTTCGGGCAAGCGTTGCCTTTCTCGTATGTGACGATAGTGCGTTTGTTCACGCCAAACTTCGCGCCAGCTTCATTTTGCCTTAGATGCAAAGAAAGACGCAAAGCCCTTAAATTCGAGGCGATTTTTTCGGAATCATACGGAGGATTAGGCTCTAAAAACGGGCCAGGGTGTTCTTCTTTTAGAAGCAAATCATCCAAGGTCAGACACAAAGCGTTAGCTAATGAAGGCAAAATGGAAATCGGCGGAAAGGAAGCAGCTGATTCGATTTTACTGATCGCCGTAGGCGTATAACCAAGCGAAGCTGCAAGCTGATCTTGACTGAGACTCAGTTCTTTGCGTCTTTTGGCAATGTATTCCTGGATTTCCATGATTGGTAAAGATAATAAACCAAAAATAGACCAAAACATTTAAAAATGAAACTAAAAGTGTCACAGTCTCATGTTAGTGCAAAAGAGGAATGTTTAACCTTGATTAAATTATTATTGGAAAAATGTTTTTAATAACGTGGCGGAAAGGAAGCAAGAACCTATCATTTCCAATCAAAAACATTTTTGGAATATTTCTAGTTGGACGCCGGGACAAGACAAGGGTCCTTAGACCACCGCTTAAAATTTCAATGTTTATATACTGAAGGTTTTCTTGGCTTTGCGCGCCGACCATTGCCGAAGCACGATCTTTCGTTCATCAATCGAACCGGCGCAATAAAGATAAAAGAATTTAAAATGAGGCAAATGGTAAAAAGTTAGTTAGCCTTATTAGCTTCTTTCTGATTTTTAACCATTTCGAAGAAAACCATGAAGAGGAAAACAAATCCAGCCGCAAGCGTCAGATGGAAGAGACCAGCAACGCCGGAAACCATGCCATCCATGCCAGAGGATAAAGTCATGCCTTTAAAGACCTCAACCTGCAAGATGCCACGAACGAGCATCATTAAGGCGGTTCCGCCTAAGCCGATGTTGTAGACAATCAAGAAAGTTTTGTATTTCCAGGACTGAAGAATCGGATCGTTTTTAAGAGTCAGAGTCAAGAGCAAAAATACCAGCATTCCTAAGGCAATTAAGTGGGCGTGCCCCACCCCTAACGTTGTAACGCCCGTAAAACCGTTCCATTTCGTGAATTCGCGATAGAAGACGCCAAAGGCTAAGCCAACAGCTAAGTAAACAGTCGAGATGATGAGATTCTTTTTCATTGTTTTTTTCCTCCAATTTCTTTTTCTTCTTTATTTGCCTGGCGCTGCGCCATAAAACCGATGAGAACCGTCCAGACATAAGCCAAGGTTTTCGGGATCATGAGCGAGCCCACCCAGGGCACCGCTTCAGCCCAAAGAACGACGGGAATATAGAAACCAAAGCTGAGGACAATCGTGAGCCACATAAAGCGGAAAGGCTTGTCTTCTTTAGCTTTTAAGGCAAAGAGAATGATGACGAGCAAACCCAATAACGCGAACGGAATGTTGCGGTAAATGCCCCAAGCTAAATTTGGATGAGCACTGGTCCATTCGTTTTGGGGGAAAACACAAAGAATCACACGAGCTAAGGCAAAGCCCCAGCACATAACATCAAGCCACCGCTTGCCTTTCACTTGGTAACGCATCCGGTAGACATAGAAGAGCAGAATGTAGAAAACGGTCATAGTAATCGAGGTGATGAGTTTGCCAATGCCTAACGAGGTAGCGTTAGCCTCTAGACCCGTACCCCATAAAGCAATGCACCGTGGAATAAGGTGAAAGGCGTCGCCTGAGCCAAGAGTCACGGCCATGATGCCGAAAAGACGGTACTGGTCCCATTTCTTACTACGAACCAGCATGATGATGCCAAGCGTGATGACACCGCCAAGATAGAAGATATCGAAGATCGTCTCGCCTAAAGCCTGCATGTTCATATGCTTTTGCTCCTTTAATAAATAACGCGGCTAATCATCGTAACGAAGGTGTTTTCGTCTGCAAACCCTGCAAAACGGGCATGAACAACCGTAAGGAAGACCATATCGATAAATTTGTTTTCGTCCAAATCCTTAAAGGCGTCAGGACGAACTTTCGGATCAGCGTCTAAGGTGGCCTTCATCATCGCCTTCATATGGGTGAAAACTTCTTGCATCCGTTCCTCGCCTTTGCCTTTTTCGTTATCGGCAAAGCTAAAGGCATGTAAAGAGAAGAAACCGGGATAAGTCTTCATTCCTTTTTCAAGCGAGGAATCGAAATAACGAAGAACGGAAAGGAAGTCTTTCTTATCAAACGCGGCCCCCTCGAAATGGAAAACGTTATGCCAGCACGAAGTAACCGTCTCAAGCATCAAATCATCCTTTGAAGGGAAATAGTTATAGAGCGAACCAACCGCGACATCTAGTTCCTTTGCTACGTTACGGATGGTCACCGCTTTGAGTCCTTGGCTTTGGGCAATCTCCCGACATTTAGCCAGAATTTCTTCTTTTGTTGTTACATTTGGGTTCATTTTCTTCCTCCAACTTGAACATTGTTCATTTTAGATATGTACGCCTGCATTGTCAATAATCACGCTTAGAAGATGAAAGACAAAAGGAAGAAAAGAAACTACGCTACACCCTTTTGGGTAAGATAAACGAACTTTTTAAACCTTTATGGCGGTCGTAAGAAAGCATTTTTTAAAAGAAAATAGGTCTATGGACCAAAGCGATAAGTCGACTGGTGTCTCTTTACGAGAGACAAACATCAAGCGAGTAGAAGAATTTTTACGAACCAAAGGACTCTCATTCGACGGGGCTCTAGAGGCCACTGCCTGGAGTCGCTTTTTATTAAAGAAAGGCAGCCGATCGGATTTGGCTCTCCATTTCATAGGACGTTATTTCTCTAAGATATCGTGGAAAGACATCGCCGCCAATAAAGCTCTCCCCGATGAAAAAGAGTGGGGATTTGAAAGGAAAAACGAAAAAATCCGCGTTCTTTCCGTTTGGTTAAAAGAAAATCGGGGCATCGAACTTTGGCGTGCCATTTCAGTGAGTGAGGCCCCAATCAAGCGTTCGGTGGAAGGCTGCGTCATCCCTTCGAATCACCTTTTAAAGATGATTGCTGATTACTTCTTCCTCGACCAAGAAATTCTGACCAATGATGAATTAGAACTTCCGACGCCAGATAAAATAACCGTCGACGAAGACTTAATCGCCATCCAAAAGAAAGATTATTTGGCGAGGGCTGAGCAAAACAAACATCGCCATGTTATCCGCCGTTCGTGGCAAATCCTTTCCAAACGCCAAAGAATTAACCTAGTGGTTTCCTGCATCCTCATCGTCGTTCCGCTTTTGGCCTTCACGTGTTATTGTGCTTACACGGTCATGGAAAACCGCTTTACCACCATCCAAAAATACAACGATGATGAGATGTCGTCTGACTCCAAAAAGATTGAGGACTCCTTAACCATAAAAGAGGATGCTGCTACCGTTAAATTGGGTTCTCAAATTATGTCGATTAGCTCAATCGGCTCTTCTTCGTATGATGTCCGTCTCAGTGTTTGGTTTGACTTCGACCAGCTGCAATTCCACCGCATGATGTGCACTTTCAACTCCGCGGTTAACTATTACGACGTCCAGGAATTCGGAACTCTGGAAAATCGCTGGACAAATACCGACCGTTATCTCGACCGTTTTGGCTGGGACAAACACACGAGTTCTTTCTTAAACGAGCCGAATGGCATTCCCGATTTCATTGAAGCCTCTGACTTCAAATCTTACCCAACTGGCAATGACAAGACGGCTCAACGGGCCTTCCTATCCACACTAAAGATTTCGGATATCTACACCATTGAGACCGAATCCTATCCCGCCTCCACCGTCAGCAATAACTATCCGAACAAGACACCGATGTGGTCGGTTTCCAAAGGAACCTTTGTTTCGGACTCCTTCAACTATGACTTCCAAGCGCCCTATTTTAAGAAAATCACCGCTGGAACCGGCACGGATTCTTTCCGTCTCTTCCAAAAGTGCACCTTTTCCGCCACGATTTTGAAATCCTTCGATTGCCCTCGCTATCCTCTCGACAGTGAAGAATTCAATGTCTTCTTAACCCCAAAATACACCACGGATATCCTCCGCTACGAGATTGCCGACAATATCTCTCTACGCCAAGTGCAGCAAGAAGGAACGGCCGTCTATGTCCTTTCCACTTATGGCACGGCTGAGCAGCTCGATTACGAAAGCGGCATTTCTCCGTATTTCAATATTTCAAATGGCTATTCGGTTATCAATAACTCTTCTTACATTAGAAGCAACGTTCGCCGTCTCTCCTACACGGGAGTCGTGATTAATGACACCAGTTACAAAGACACCGTCTCCAGTTACGAGATTGTCCTAAGGGTCAACCGCTTAGGCTTCAACCTTTTCTTACAGGCTTTCGCCAACCTCTTCGCGGTCATCGTCTGGATCACGATTGCTTTCTATGACCAATCCTATAACGGGGAGGACGCTATCGGAATGCTCGGAACTGGCTTATTCGGCGTCATCTCGTCGGTCCTCATTGGCATCAGCATGATCAGCGACGCCAACCTCTTCTCCTTAATCACGATGATCAACATCTTCACTCTCTGTGTCATCATGCTCATGGCCTACGAAGCTATAGCCAGCAAACGTTCCAAAATCGCCAAAGACCTCGTAGGCAATGCCTATAACATCGTGAAACTCCGCATCTTGTTCGTTGTTTTGCTTGTTTGCACTTTGACGATGTTCGTCGGCTTGCCCATCTTGTCCTATATCACTTTCTAAGGAGGAACGACCATGAAAGAAAAACGGCTAATTAAAAGAATCTTCGCTCTCGCGGTCTCCCTTTTCTTTGTCGCTTCATGCAAAGCTGAATATGGCTGGTTGAACCTTACGGAAAAGAGCTCTTCTTCCGCGACCAGCATGCCTGAGATCGTCATTCATACTTGCACCTTCAACAACTATGATGGAAAAACCCTCGAAATCGATAAAGTCGTGGATGGCGGGTCCGTCCGTTTCCTCGGCGAAACTCCCGTAAGGTCCTCCGACGAGGCCAACACCTACAAGTTCATCGGTTGGGACAAGCCGCTCGACAATATCGTCACGGATACGATTATCACGGCAATGTTTTCTTCTACGGCAAGACTCTACAAATGCACCTTCTACACGAGTTCAGACAAAACAGAAATCTATTCTTATTTCTACGCTCATTATGGCGACAACATCGGAAGCTATGTGCCGAATGATTTAACAAGGGCTGGCGATGGACAAAGTTATTTCTACCGTTTCGAAGGCTGGAACCCTGATCCTAGTTACTACACCATTAAGGGTGACACGGAGTACGTGCCTCTTTTCACAAAACACGTTTATGATTCAAGCAAATACACCTTCGCGCTCAAAACCGATAGCGATGGCCTTCCAGCCTCTTATAGCGCCACCGATTACACTGGCATTGGCGAAACCATCGCTTTCCCTGATGTTCATAAGAACGACACGTTCGGAAATCTGCCGGTGGATGAAGTCGGCCCTCTCCAAAACCCTGGTTTCTTGAAAGCCAAATATGTCTGGCTGTCGGATAACGTGACGACAATTAATAACAACTTCTTAGGTCCCCAAGGAAGCGACAATTCCATCGTCAACCAGGTTTTCATTTCCAAAAAGACCAAGACCATTGGGGAAAACGCATTTAAGAACACCACTCTCGTCAATGCTATTTCTTCAGGTCCTTATTACGAAACATCGGTGTCCTCTTTTCCATCGACGTTATCCACTATAGGGATGAACTCTTTCCAAAACTCTGGTCTCATGCAAGTGTTCATGAACAAAACCGGCGTGGAAACCATTCCGAATTACGCTTTTGAGGGTTGCAAAAGGCTCATGATCGTAAGCTTGCCCACCTTCTTCCAAGAGATTCAGGCTTATGCCTTCGCTAACTCCACCATTAAAAGCCTTGTCATTCCTTTCCCATCCGAATCGACCATCATTAGGAATTTTGCCGATAATGCCTTCTATAACTGCGCTAATCTAACCGATGTCTTCTTTGGCGGAACAACCGCTGCCCAAGTGTCTTTCGAAAAAGGTTTCATCTCAACCGAAGGAAACGGATCCCTAATAAATGCCACGTGGCATCTCTATAGCGAAAATAAGCCAACGAGCACGTCAGGAAGCTATTGGCATTACGATAAGACCGGATATCCAGTCGTGTGGTAAAAGAAAAGCCTTGGCGGATTGCCAAGGTTTCTTTTGTTAATAGGAGTTAGTTATCGCTTCGGGCAAAACCGTTCTTCATCTGGCACGAGACTTCATAGATGACGTCATTGAGGGCCTTCGTGGTCTTCTCTTTCGCCATCTTCGCCATTGCTTCGTTAGCATCGGTGATGGCTTTCGTCTTATCGGTCGCCTTCACGATTTCCTCATCGTATTGGTTGAGGAGAGTATGAGCGGCATTCGCCACCGCATCCTGATAACGTTCGATGAGAATGCCGCAGCGTCCGAAATGCGGATCCGCCATGGCGCCCAATAGACGGCTGGACCAATAGAAGTCTTCCGTCGAAACATCGAGGGTCGTTTTACCAAAGTAAGCGGGAACTGTACTCATATTAGCGTATAATGGCACGATCGCATTGAAGACGTTAGAGGCAAAGGCCACCCATTCCACCGCGGCGATCTCTTTCGGGAGATAGCCTCTAATCTGATGGATGGAGAGGAAACCGGTGCGGCTGATGCCAATCGGGCGATAGATGCCACGCTCCGGAGAGGCAATCTTGGAATACGGATCGTAGGGCGTGCCCTGGAAGTGCGAGGAGAGAATATACTTCACCTCTTCGACGGTGATCTTGCGTTCGGGCTTCATAGACCAAGGAATATCGTCGGACTCGGGCGTGTATTGCGCCTCGGGTCCATCCCACTTAAAAGTCCGAGGATTGAAATACCGTTCCATGAACCAAGCGCGTGGGGTGTTGTAGACATGGTCGCTGTCGTCATGCGAGCCAAAGGCTAGTCGCGGATTAAAGGAGCCATCGAGATTGAGATTCAAATGGTTCTTCTCCACGAAGTCCTTGAGCTCGGGCGAGCAAAGGTTTTCTTTCTTCGCGCCATAGGCATCCGCAAAATCGAAACGATCAAGACCAAATTGGTTCGGCATGACGACATACTCGTCATCTTTGACACGACGAGCGATCCACTGGTGGCCACCGATGGTTTCAAGCCACCAGATTTCGTCTTTGTCGCTAAAGGCAATGCCGTTTGGCTCATAAGTGCCATATTTTTCGAGCAATCCGCCTAAACGGAGGACGCCTTCGCGGGCGCTATGAATATAAGGAAGAGTAAGAACGACGAGCTCTTCTTCGCCAATGCCACCTTTGACTTCTTTGTGGCTGCCTTGGGCTTTCTCGTAATTCAGATAAGGATCGGCTCCCAAAACGCGCGGATTCGACGTGACGGTCTCCGTCGCGGTCATGCTGACGTTCTCTTCGTTGAAGCCCGCGGCCGCCCAAATGCCCTCTGATTTATCGACATTCGGCATCGCGGTATAACGTAAGGGATTGTCAGGCAAGTCGATTTCGACATGCGAGAGAACGGATTTGTAGTGACGCAGCTGATCCTTCGGATTCACCACGACAAGTTTCTTGACGTGGAATTTGCCAGAAGGGGAATCGTCGTTACGAGCGATCATGGTCGAGCCATCATAAGTGGCTTTTTTGCCAATGAGAATTGTTGTGCAAGGCATAGTGATACTTCCTTTTTGCTCTTCTATTCTATCCTCAAAAGAGATTTTGACCACGGATTTGCGCAAATAATAAAAAAGAAGGCGGGTTTTGCAACCAGCCTTCTTTGTTTTTTTCTTAATCCTTCAAATTAAAGAAGGGCAAGGATAGCGACGCCGAGAGCTTCGGTTCCAACAGAAGTACCAACTTCGGTCGGAAGAGTAGCAGTGACCTTTCCGCTCCAAGTGTAGTTAACAACGTTGGCGTGGAGATCGTTCTGAGCGCTGGCAACGATGTAGTTCTTGTAAACATACGTCATATGCTCATCGCCTTCGCCAGTGTAGTTCGGGGTAATATCAAGAGTGACATTGCCATCACCAGCAGTGGTATAGCTTTCAGCCTTCATAACGGTGCCAGGGCGAACAGTGGCGCCAGTGACAATGCCAGTCGCGCCATCGGCGAAGTTACGAATGAACTTGGCCATAGAGGCGGCACTGCCAACACCATTGGAAATCTTCTTGGCAAGAGCGGCGGCAACACCGAAGTCAGCATCAGCGGACCAATTGGTGAAAGTGCCGGCAATCTTCGAAACGGCGTAGAACTTGTTCTCGGACTTGTAAGCCCAAATTTCAGTTCCGGCAGCAGCTAAAGTAACGCCTTTGGTATCCTTGTAATCAGTCGTATAGACGGTGTGACCATAGACGGCGGCGGTGTCCACATCAGTGGTGATTTGGGCCGACTTGTCAGCGGTCGCGGTCTGGGCGAGATGAAGGGTGGTCGGAGCCTTATAGGAGGCAGCGGTAACCTTGGCGCTGATCTTGTCGAGAGCAGTTAAAGCTTCGGCACGAGTGGCTGTTTTGGTTGCAGCGCCGCAGGCAACAAGGCCTAAACCGGCACTAGCAAGGACTAAGACGGATAGAAGTTTTTTTGCGTTCATTATGAATCGCTCCTTAACGTCTTGATTATATAGTTTCTATTAACGTTAGCAAGGGGAACGCTTATTTTATGAGCGCTTTTCATTACACCTTAATTAAGGGGGTTAAAAAAGTGGAATATGGCTCTTCCGTAAACGCAATTAAACGCTTACCGATTTACCAATATTCCACTTGTTCAACAATTGATAGAACAGGCCTCAAAAGGATGCAAAGCAACGATTACAAATTAATAAAAGACGAAATGATTTGAAGCCCTTTTGTCGTACCGCCAGTGCTGAGGTTGGCGGAGCTGCTGGAACTGGAAGACGAAGCACCGGCAGAAAGCTGAAGACCCAAAGTCAAAAGAACGATGCCTAAAAAGACGACGGGAACCGCCACCAAGACGATGATGTGTTTCAGGTCGTAACGGTTCGTGGTCCACTTCTGAATGTAATCCATGAACGGAACAACCGCATTGACGATAAGGATTGAGAAGGCCATACCTTCGTGAGTGTATTGTCCGCGACCAAAGAGACGGAAGAAGACAACGCAAATGGCGATAAGCATGCCATAGAGCACGCGGTCTGGACGAGTTAACGGCATCGTGACGGGGTCGGTGATCATATAAACGGCACCAAAGATAAGGCCACCGCCCAAAAGCTGATAGACCATGTACTGCCAAACCTCAACGTCAGGGAAGTTGACATGGATGATAATGCCGGCAAATAACGTGAAGACGATGAACGTTCCGAAGAAACTTACGACAACGCGCCAATCAGCCACATGACGGACAAGCAAATAAACAAGACCAAGCAAGATGGCGATCTTGCAGGTTTCGCCCATAAGACCCGGCGTATTGCCGATGATCAAATCCCAAATGTTATAGGAAGAATAAGTAGAGGCAGCACCATACTCGCCTTTAAGGACGGTTGCGCCAGTGCCAATATTCCAAGAGAAGGCGTCCGTAGAGAAATTCGCGACGGCATAACGCTTGCCAAAAACGAACTTGCAGAAGACGAAAGCCGCCGCGGCTGGGTTTAGCGGATTCTTGCCCGTGCCACCGAAGATAAGCTTGCCAACGATTAAGCCAAAGAGCGAACCGATGACCAAGACCAAGTAAGCATAGCCATCGACGAAAGCGCTCGTGGCATTCAAGCCCGAATAATCAGCAGTCCAGAAAGTGGCCGGTGTGATTAAAGCAAAGATCACCGCGCTCACGGTCGGGACTAAGAAGTTTGTTAACTTGTAGCTCTTGATGGCCTTTTGCAGCTTTTCACCGAAAGGAAGACCATCCTTGCGACCTAAAACGAGGCTCTTGCCGATGACATAGAGGAACTCGCCTAAGACCCAAACGACTTCCGAAACGATGAGGTTACGGACGGCATAAAGCTGATAGACGATGAGAGCGAAAATAACGACTGGTGATAAAGCGATCAAGACGTCGGTCATCATCCCCGCCAAAGTGTCTTTGCGGCGGATGTGCGGCGATTGTTCAATAGCAAATTCCATGTTTCGTTACCTCACTTTTTGCGGGCGATCAGTTTCGCCTCGCGGATGATTGATAGAAGCGGGATCTTGCTCGTGCAGCTATAAGTGCAAAGACCGCATTCCATGCATTTCATGACGTTCAAGGATTTGACGTATTTCTCGCTGACCTTAAAAGGCCAATCAGGGCGCATAGCTCTCATGATGGTGACTGGCTCAAGTCCGACTGGGCAGCTATAGACGCAACTGCCGCAACGGATGCAAGGCTCCTCCGCTCCGCGATATTGTTTCTGAATAAGAAGCGAAGTCACGGTTGGCGAAACCACGCAGTCATCATTAGGAATCGTGCCACCCATCATCGGTCCGCCGACAATGAGAATCTTGTCATCGTTCTTTTCATCGACGTAGCCACCGCTCTTCTCGATTAAGGTTTTGAAGGGGGTGCCGATTCTTACAACATAGTTGCTCGGGTGTTTGATGCCCTCGCCATAAACCGAAACCTCACGGTCAAGAACCGGAAGGTCTTTCTTTACGGCAAAGTAAACGCCCGCAGCAGTCGCGACGTTAAAGTTGATGACGCCATATTCGCTAGGCAAATGCCCAGACGGAACATCGACGCCCACCGCTTTTTTGATCATCGCGGTTTCCCAGCCTTGCGGATAATAGTTATCCATAAGGGAGATGCTCACGCCTTTGACGGGGTTCTTAGCCAAATAGTCATTCCAGAAATCCACTAGTTCGGTGTAAACGCCTTTGAAGCAGATTCTCGCATCCTCGCAAGCGAAGGCTTGCTGCATGATTTTGATGCCACCAAGGATCTCGTCGGCGTGCTCTACCATGAAGCGATGGTCGCTCGTTAAGAAAGGCTCGCACTCGATGCCGTTGATGAGAATGTACTTAATGGGGTTCTTGGTTTGGAACTTCACGTAAGTCGGGAAAGACGATCCGCCCAAGCCCACAAGGGCTTTGGCCTTCACGATATCCGTAATCTGATCCTTGGTGAGTTTGGCGATATCCTCGTCAGTTCTCTCATGGATCGAAGGATCGAGGGTGTCTTTCTTGTCGTTTTGAATCTTGAGATAGTCAATGACTTTGCCATTGCGGTAGCCATGCTTTTCCAAGCCTTGGTAGATGCCGCTGACGGTCGAAAGGATAGGCTGGTCGAAGAAAGCGCCATGGCGTAAGCCAATGGTTTCGCCCACGTAGACCTGGTCACCTTCCTTGATTGAGAGTTCAGCTTTCGCACACCTTGTGTTGGTGAGCGGGATGAAGATGAACGGCTCAGGATCAAGAGTGGTCGCCGGAATGCGACAAAGTTCAGCTTTGTTGCAACGGATTGCTCGTGTTTTGAGGATCATGTTATGTACCTGCTAATAGATAATTATAAAGGAAGGCAAACGAAAAGAAAGATTTTGCTATAGCAACCGCTTACTTAGGAGTTTCTATTTTTTCAAAGCGTTTTGAATGAGCGGGTATGGGAGTTTTTGGAAAGTCATTGTGTCGACGTACGGAGCTACCTTCTCGACTTGGATTGGCGTTTCAATCGTCCAAACATTGACCGGATGGCGTTTTCTATAACGGATGACACGGGGATCTTGGCCGAAATAATCTTCGATGTCCAAGGACTCAAATAAAAAGCGAAGTTTCATCGTCCAAGCGTGCTCTTTGCATACCAATAATGCCCGAACAAAACCATGAATATGAAGCAAGGCTCTAGGGTCAAAGGAAATAACCCAGACGTTGCGGTGATCTTTAATTTTGGCTTTCAAGACTTTCATCGCGGCTTTCGCGAGGGCTTTGTAGTTGTCTTTGTAGACCTTGAGTTCAAGGACCATTGGCTCTTGCTCGTTATTGAGGGCCAAAAGCTCTTCAAAAGTAGGCAGCGTCTCACCATCGAGCAAGTGATAATTGTCACGTATTTCTTGGAGGGTCAGCTCTTCGATAATGCCAGCCTTGCCAGTAACCCGCAGAAGATTCTCATCGTGGCAAACAAGGAGCTTGCCATCCTTCGTAAGGTGAATGTCATATTCAAAGGCGAGATTGTTCTCGATGGCTCGCGAAAAGGCCTTCATGCCATTCTCGGTGAATTCTTCGTTCCAGTAGCCCCGGTGGGCAATGCCAGAAAAGAATTTCGGATTTAAACGCTTCAATAAATGCTTCTTGCTCATAAAAGACATTATAAACGACTTCTTTTCATTCGAGCGGCAGACTTGCGATTAAGGAGAAAACCGGTTCGGTCTCCAAAGTGAGACCCCCACCTTTCTTTTTCAAAGACGCCTCAAGGTGCGAGAGACCATTATGAAACGCGAGATTTGCAGGGATTTTGCCATCGTTAGATACCTTTAAAACGAAATTGCCATCTTTCACTGTCAAACTAACCGTAATCGAAGAAGCCTCGCCATGGCGGATCGCGTTATCGATGGATTCGTGGACCACTTCGAGGAAAAGCGCTTTGTCAGGGCAAGAAGACAAATCGCCTTCATTTTCGAAATGAATGCCAATGAGACGATAGAATTCTTCAATGTCCTCAAGCGTCGTTTCGTTGGTTTTTCCATCAATAAAACCCTCACGGATCAAAGATTTCAAAGGCCGCAAATCGTTGGTGGAAGGATTGACGAGGATTTGATGGACGAAGCTCACTTCTTCCGCGAACGTGTCATGAACCAGGCTCCGGAGATTTTCTTTTTCTTGGCCTCTAGCGAGCTTCTTCAATTCATTAAGAGAGGCGGTTAAGTCTTTTTCTTCGTCGATTAAAGAACTATTCACGAACTTTAACTCGGAGTTTAAGGAAAGTTCCTCGCTCACATCGTGGAACGAAAGTTCGGTTTCGCCGTTATTTAAGGGAATTCTTAATGACAAATAGGATCGTCCTTCATAAAGGATGATGAAATTATCGGCTATTTTTTCCACCGCTTTGGCACGTAAGGCGGCTTCGATGTCTTTCGATTTCTGGTGGGATGGGATATCAAAGTAAGAAAGCAGGGCCAACATCGCGTCGTTCACGTAAATGATCCGGTCATGGCTGTCGGCGAAGAGAAGGCCCGATGACATTTCGTCGAAAACGGTTTTGAGGGTGTACTGGTTTATGGAAGAACGAATGCGAAAATAGGAATAATAAGCCGAGGAAGCGGCCCGAAAGAAGAAATACGTTACGGAAAGAAAATAATGGATGACGCCAAAGCGATTGAGCTGGAAACACGGGAACAATACGAGTAACGCCACGGCGTCCACGAGATAAACCCAGTTTTTGTCCCGGAAGAATAGCCAAAGGGAGAAAGGAATCGCTAAGGCCGGGGCATAGAGAAGCATTTCTGCCACTCCTATCAGATTGAATTCATTATCGCCAAGGAAAAGGAAACCAATGTCGACGACGACACCGCCTAAGACCAACACGCAGTCATAGATTTCTCGGGCCCTATCTCTGTTAGCGATGAAGCGAGAAACCAAAGACACCGTCAAAACGGTATAACCGCCCGCAACGCCGAAAATCATCAAACAAATAAGTGGATAGCCCCACTGAATCATGCCGCTCATTTGTTTTCTCCAAAGGAAAGAAGATAGTCATCGTCTTCTTTGGTGATTGTGGGTTTGAGATCAAGTTTGGTAAAAGACAGACCCTTAAGAGCTGCAATTCTGATTTTTAACGTTCCTGTCTTTGGCTTGACCGTTAGGAAAATGGAACCGCGTTTCGGGCCGAAGCGCTGAACGATTTCTCGCAAAGCTTCATTGACTAAAAGAAAGTATGAAAGGCTACCGTTTTGTCTCTCGGCAAAGAGAAAAGCCACGTCAAACCCCGATGCTTTTAAGTCTTGAGTCAAAGAGCCAGCCGACAAAGCAAAAACATCATAAGGGACAAGGCCTGCCGGCGAAGCGCTGATGAGAAGAAGGCACCGCTGCTTCAAAAAGCACAAACGAAGTTTGAGTTCGGATAGAGTACTCAGGTATTGAGGGCGCGTCTCTTCGGTTAAAGCGTCTGGCAAAGAAAAGGCCAGCATCCCAACATAATCGTTTTCTCGTTCGATCTCGAGATAAACCTTCTGAATCAATTCATCACGCAAGGCGGCTTTTTCGATTTCTGGCTCGGCGATTTGCCGTTTCTTCAAAAGTTCGGTGGCGGCCGTTAACTCAGCCTTTTTCTTTAAGAGCTCATCTTGCAAACGCAAGACCTCGCGGATGTCTTCTTGGACGATAAAATAGCCACCAGGAATGGGGCTTCTCTTGTAACGAAAGCCATTCACGGTCACGGGATTGACAGCTTCGATTTCCTTGGCCATCGTGAAATTGCGGTTTACAAAGAGAGGTTGATACATAGGGTCGACGAGGGCCATCCGATAACTTCCTTCTTCAAAGAAGCGATGGTATGAACCGGTATTCTGCAACAAACCGCCATCCACCGCCGCCTCAATCGTGCCAAACGCCAGAAGAACATACATAAAGTAGTAGTTCTTAATGACGGGTGGCAATTTACGCAAGATGAGAAGATAGCAAATGGAATATCCGAACGATAACAAAACCATAATAAAAACCGGGATGCAGGCTTTGATTCCGCTGCGTTTAGGAACATGAATCGAAAAGACCAAAAAGCTAAAGAAGATATTGATAAAGATCCAACCATAGGCGACGAAGTACAAGGGACCTCGCGCCTCATCGACGGCAAAAGCCCAGTGATGAAGATCGTTCGTCATCATGAGCAAAAAGAGAATGGTCGAAATTATATCTTCGAAAATAAGATACTTCCGAAAATCGACATTCGTGACGCAAACAAGGACCAAAACAACCCAAAGCGAAGGCAGAAAGAGCATCGGTCCATAAGAGAAATACCAAGCATAACGTTCGAGCCACTCTTCCTGAGTGAGGCGTTTGAGAAGAGCCGAGAAAAGCCAAACCAGGCAAATCAAAAACATCCAAACGAAAATCACGCGTATTTTCTTTTCCTGCATCCGATAAAGAAGCGAAACGCCCCAAACGACAAAAACCACCAGACACACAACAAAAGTAATGGTGTCAATTAAGTAATGGGTGCTTGCAAGGGTTCGAGGCGGAAATAAAGAACGATAAACAAAATTAAAAAAGTCACCACCGGAATCAAGATCAGCGAGAGAACCCGCCATGGAAGATGAAGGCTTTTCATCGCCTCATTTTACTAACGAAAAAGCGCCAACTCAATAAGGCTTTAAGCCTTCAAGACACGTTATAAGCCATTATTTCACCCTTTTGGGTGTGATATTGCAATTTTTCTCTAGTAAACTAAAGGAAATGGAAGAAGCAAAAATTAAATTAGTTGTCTTAGAAGACCAGAAAATCCTTCTGGATTCCTTCGTCACTTCGCTTGCTAAAGATTTTGATGTCGTGGGTTCTTTTGATGACGCCGATATCGCAGTCGATTTTTTAAAGAGTCACGAAGCCGATGTCATCTTAGCTGATACTTGTCTCAAGAAAACCAACACTTTGGATTACATTGGCGCTCTCCGCGAACAGGCTCCTAAAATCAAGATTGTTATCATGACGGGGTTCCCGGAAGTAAGCTTCCTCAAGAAAGCCAAAAAGGAAGGGGCCGATAGTTTCATTTATAAGAACACTTTCCTCGAAGAAACGAAGAATGTGATTTTTTCAACTTATCGTGGCTATTCGATTTTTCCGAGCGAAACCACCGATACTGAAGGGCGTTTTCTTCTTAATCTTTCGCAAAAGGAAATGGAAGTGTTACGCTATGTTTGCGAAGGCCTTGACCGCAAGGAGATCGCGGAGAAGATGTGCAACAGCGAGAACACGATTAAGTCCTATATCCGTTCCATTCTTAACAAAACTGGATATGACAGTGTCTCGAAACTTGCCATCTATGCTGTAAGTCATGGCTTCGTCGTTCCAAATAACGAAGAAAAGGAGTAAACACCTCATGGCCGATAATGTAGCACCCGCCAAGAAGAGTCACGGAGTCCTGAAGTTTTTCTTAGGGTTCCTCACTGGCATCGTCACCCTCATCTTAGTTGTCGTTATCGCTGCGGTAATCGTCATTCAGATGTATGAACCCACGATTGCCAAATCCGCCGAGACGATTCTCGAAAGCTATGCTGGCCAAAGCGCCTCGAACTCTTTGCCAGTCAATATCACCGTTGATTTTCGAACAATTACCTACGAAAAGACCGATTCAGATTACAAAATGTATGTCGGTGGCTATGCCCATCCAGCCAGCCAAACCTTGACCTATCCCGTCACCTTCACCGCTAAGGTGGACGAAGCCAATTACAACAAACTCGATAAACACGTCGCAAAGAACGGCACGATTGATAAGGAACTTCGTGATAACTATGGCTTAAAAGGCATCGTATATGCCGTCATCGTCTTCACGGCCGAAAGCACCGAGCCTCAGACCATCAATTACAATGGCAAGAGTTACCCCTGGACGAAAGAAAGTTCATCTTCTAGCGCCTCCAATAGCGCTTCTGCCTTGCCTATCACGCTTCCGTAATATCTAAATAACCATGCAAAAAGCCTTCGGAAGGAGAATCCGAAGGCTTTTTATCATTATTTGACGTTGCTGAAGAGGTCGTTATAGGCTTCCATCATGGTCGGATGGGTGTAAATCGCATCCCGGAGATATTCGTATTTGATGTGATTGTCCATGGCCATCTTGAGCTCGTTAATCATCTCGTGACTATTCACGCAATAGAGGTGAGCGCCCAAGATCTCATGGTTCTTGGCGTCGATGACGACTTTAAGAAGGCCGTTGGTCTGACCCAAGATGAGGGCTTTTGGAATGGCATTCGCTGGTAAACGGGCCACCACGACTTCATAGCCTTTCTCTCTAGCTTCCTTTTCGGTTAAGCCAAGACGGGACAAGGTCGGATCAATGAAGACGCTATAAGGGACGTTGCCGCGATTGGCGTTCGTCCGTGGGCCACCGGTTAAGGCGCTCACGATGACACGATAATCATCAAGCGAGATGTAGGTGAACTGCAAGCCACCCACCACGTCGCCCGCGGCGTAGATGTTATTGACGTTCGTCTGGTTGTGCTCGTTGACGGCAATCGCGCCCCGAGGGGTGAGGTTAACGCCAGCTTTGGCCAAGTCCAAGCCATCGATGTTAGGACGACGGCCCGTGGCGACGAGAACGACTTCGCCTTGAATGGCGAGAGGTTTGCCCTCCACCTCAATATTGGTGGTGACAACCCCGCCTTTTTCTTCAAAGGACAGAGTCTTCGCGCTCTTGATGAGTTTTAAGCCTCTCTTCGCAAAGTCCATTTCGACCACCGCGGCCACCTCTTCGTCTTCGCGGCCGATGAAAGTCGGTTCGACTTGGATAACGGTGACTTCGCTGCCGAAGTTTAGGAACATCGAGGCAAACTCGAGACCAATATATCCACCACCAACAATGGTGAGACGCTTCGGAAGCTTCGTTAATTCAAGAAGCGACTCGGAAACATAGATGTTTTTGCTATTGATGCCAGGAATCGGAGGCAAGAATGGTCTCGCGCCCGTATCGACGATTATTGTTTCGGCTTCAATGACCTCATCGCCAACTGCGACATGATGATCATCGATGAAATGGCCTTCGCCCACTAACACTTCAATATTGGGGTTATCAGCCAACTTGTGGTAATTCTTATCACGGAGCTTGCCAGTGATGACATCTTTATTGGCCATTGCCTTCGTGAATCTTGCGGCTTTTTCTTCAAAAGAGCCGCCTAACTTATTAGATAAGGATGCTTCTTCGACGAGAGCCTTGGTCGGAATGCAGGCGACGTTTATGCATGTGCCACCATACATCTTCGGATCTTTTTCGATCATGATGACGTGATGGCCTTGGCTAGCGAATTTTCCTGCGAGGGTTTTGCCGGCTTTGCCAAAGCCGATGATGGCGAATTCGGTTTTCTTCATTTGGGGTCTTCCTCCTATCTCATCTTACTTTAAAAAGACATTTCGTCCACGATAACGCTCCGGAGATTAGAGAAATTACGCCTAAAACAACGGAGGAATTGTTGATAATCGTCCTTCATATTTACGGCTTAAAACCTTTTTATCAAATATTTAACTTTTACTATATGTTCCTTTTTGGAACATGCAGTCATACAATCGAATGTTTTATAGCAGTTTTCAGACCGTTTTTATTTATACGACCACATACAAAGATCAAAACTGAAAGAGAATCCCAGTTTTGCCTTTCGAACGTGTTTCAAAACGGAACATGCTCACCTGTTGTCCTGTAAATCTAGCAGAATTTAAAATCGTTCTTTGCTCAATGGTGTTTTTGAGTTGTTTACGGAAATTGAAAATTAATTTTTTACTAGATAGGCGCTTTTTGCCTATCTAATCACATAATCGAATAAATATTGGCACTTTTTAATGTTTTATTAGTGAAAAGACCCATTTAAAGCAGTAAAAAGGCAATATTGCTTTTATATTTAATCGCCTCCTAGATTTTCCTTTTTGGAAAACTTAGTCACGCCATCGAAGAAATATTGGCGACTTTTGAGTTGTTTTTAATTTAAAGGCATGCTAAATGACGCCAAAATTTCTTGTTTTTAATATGTTTATGTATTTGCAAAAAATCCAAAATTGGACATTTCATGGCTCTTTTACGATGATTATTTGTTTTATTTTAACGAAAGAAAACAACTTGCATAAGAAAACGGCTGGGATTTGGCTCCCAGCCGTTATGAGTCTAGCCTTATAGGCCGAACTTCTTGATAGCCGACCAACGATCCTCGGCATACTTCTGGCACTTCGTGAGAAGTTCCTCAGAATGCTCTGGGTTGACGACTGGCAACTGCGAGAAGCGAGTCTCGTGCATCACGAAGTCGCGAAGCTTCGTGAAGTCTGGCTCTGGGCAATCGAGCTGTAAGCCCGGCTTGCCTTCCGCGACCAAGCGCGGATCGTAACGGAACGTGGTGAAGTAACCACAAGCGACCGCATCCTTCTCCTCTTTGATGGAGTTGGTGAGTCCGCCTTTGAGACCTTGGTTGATGCAAGGGCAATAGCAGATCACAAGCGACGGTCCGTTGTAGCTCTCGGCTTCGCGTAAGGCCTGAATGGCCTTCATCGGGTTGGCACCAAGGGAGATCTGAGCGACATAGACGTGGCCATAAGCCATCGCCATGAGAGCGAGGTTCTTCTTGGCTTCCTTCTTGCCCGAGGCTGTGAACTTGTTGATAGAACCAGTCTGCGAGCTCTTGGAAGCTTGTCCGCCGGTGTTGCTGTACATTTCAGTATCGAGAACGAGGACGTTCACATCCGCTTCGTTAGCGAGAACGTGATCGAGTCCGCCATAGCCGATATCGAAGCTCCAGCCATCACCGCCGATGATCCACACTGACTTGTCAAGGAGGTCACGCTCATAGAACTTGAGTTCCTTGACAGCGGCATTCTTGCTGCCTTCGACCGCTTTGATGAGTTCCGGAATGATCTTCCGTTCCTCTTCGCGGTTCTTGACGTTAGCGAGATATTGATCGATGAGAGTCTTGAGTTCCGGCTCGACATCTTCAGCGGCCTTAGCGGCGTTAAGGATGCGGATGATTTGCATCATCTTATAGTCGGAGGCGATTCTCATGCCGAAGCCATATTCGGCGTTATCTTCGAACAAGGAGTTAGCCCAAGCCGGACCTTCCTTATTGGCATCAGTGGTAAACGGAGTAAGCGGAGTGCTGCCGCAATAAATGGAGCTGCAGCCCGTGGCGTTAGCGACCATCATGTCTTTGCCGAAGAGCTGAGTGACAAGGCGGTAATACGGGGCCTCGCCGCATCCAGCGCAAGCACCGCTCACTTCCATGTACGGCATGAGGAAGCCCACGCCCTTCACGGTATTAAGCGGATAGATGTTCGACTTATAGGAGACGTTCTTATAAAGGTAATCGGCGCCTTCTTGTTGAGCAAACTGGCTCTTGGCCTCAACCATCTTAAGAGCGAGGTTCTGGGACTTCGGATCCTTCGCGAGGGCCATCTTATTGGCCATACACTCGGAAGCGCAGAGACCGCAGCCGACGCAGTTCATCGAGGAGACCTGAATGCGGAACTTAAGTCCTTTGGCCGGAGGTAAGGCATCCTTGACGCCAGCTTTGACAATGGCTGGGGCCTTGGCTAACTCATCTTCAGTAAGAAGGAACGGACGAATCGTGGCGTGCGGGCAGACGAACGAGCACTGGTTGCACTGAATGCAGAATTGCGGGTTCCACTGCGGGACCATGTCGGCGATGGCTCTCTTTTGACGGAAAGTGATGTTCGGCTCCATGGTGCCATCTTCAAGTTCATACTTGAGGAATTCGCTGGTCGGAAGTTCGTCGCCATCGAGACGGTCAATGGTATCGACGTACTCGTCGAAGTAGGTGTCTTCGCTGTCGGCTTTGGAAGCGACTTTGACGAACGGAAGATTAACCCAAGTCGGATCAATCTTGACTTCGCGTAAGCCCGCCGGGCCGGCATCAATGGCCTTGTAGTTAAGGTCAACGACCGCCTGGCCTTTCTTGGCGTAGCTCTTCTCAACGAAGTGCTTCATCCAAGTTTCGGCATCCTTATACGGCATGATTTGCTGGCTGAGATAGAAGAAGGCGGCCTGTAAGGTCGTGTTGGTATGACGGCCCATGCCGATTTCAGCGGCAAGCTTATTCGCGTCGATGACGTAGAACTTGGCATGCTTCTCGGCAAGGAGGTGCTTCATGCGGTTCGGCATGACCTTGTAAAGGGTCGCGTCGTCCATATCAGTATTGAGCAAGAAGGTGCCGCCATCTTTGAGGTTGGCAATGATGTCGAATCTCATGATGTAGGTATCAAGCGAGCAAGAGATGAAGTCGGCGTTCTTGACGTAGTATTCCGAATGGATCGGTTCTTTGCCGAAACGGAGGTGGCTACGAGTAGTGCCGCCAGACTTGCGGGAGTCGTACTGGAAGTACGCCTGGGCATACTGGTGAGTGGCATCGCCGATGATCTTAATGGAACTCTTGTTAGCCGAAACGGTGCCATCCGAGCCTAAGCCATAGAAGAGGCAGCTGGTGTACGGATGCGGAACGGTGAACTTGAGATCGAGCGGAACTGAGAGATGCGTGACATCGTCTTCGATGCCAACGGTGAAGCCAGTCCAGTGTTTCTTCGCATCGAGGAAGTCATAAACCGACTTGATGCAATACGGCTGGGTGTCTTTGCTCGAAAGACCATAACGGCCTCCGAGGATGCAATCGAACTTGCGGCCTTCTTTTTGCATAGCGGCCACAACGTCGAGATAAAGCGGCTCGCCTTCGCTGCCCGGCTCTTTGGTGCGATCGAGAACCGCGATCTTTTTGACCGAGGCTGGGATAGCAGCGCTGAGCAACTTCGAGCTGAACGGACGATAAAGGTGCACTTTGACAAGGCCAACGTGCTCGCCTTTCTTAGCAAGTTCTTTGACGACTTCGTCCGCGGTTTCGCAAACGGAACCCATGGCGATGATGACCTTATCGGCCTTCGGATCGCCTTCGTAAACAAACGGAGCATACGGACGGCCAGTTAAACGAGTGGCTTCCTTGAAATACTTCTCCGCCACTTCGATGACGTGATCAACGGCACCGTTTTGGGCTTCGCGAGCCTGGAAGTAGATATCGTCGTTCTCGGCACCGCCGCGAGTGACCGCGTGAGTGTGTGGGTTAAGGGCGCGGGCTCTGAAAGCCTCGACCTTATCCATCGGAAGAAGTTTCTTCCATTCCGCGGCATCCACGAACTCGACGTTCTGAACCTCGTGCGAGGTACGGAAACCATCGAAGTAGTGCATGACAGGAAGCGAAGAATCAATAGCGACAAGGTGCGCGACCGGCGCCAAATCAGCGATTTCCTGAACGCTGTTGGAGCAGATCATCGTGATGCCAGTCTGACGGCAGGCATAGATATCGGCCTGATCGCCGAAGATCGAAAGGGCGCGAGTGGCTAAGCTGCGAGCCGCCACGTGCAAGACAGCGGGAAGAAGCTCGCCGCACCACTTATAGATGTTCGGAATCATTAAGAGCAAGCCTTGCGAAGCTGTATAAGTGGTCGCTAAAGCGCCACCCTGCAAAGCTCCGTGCACAGCACCAGAGGCGCCGGCTTCGGACTGCATCTCCACGACTTTGACGGGAGAGCCGAAGAAGTTCTTCTGTCCCTTCGACGCCATAACGTCGACGGTCTCCGCCATCGGGGATGACGGGGTGATCGGATAGATGGCCGCTACTTCGGTGAAGTAGTAGCTTTCCATGGCCGCCGCGGTGTTGCCGTCGACGGACTGCATGGTTTTCTTGATTTCATCAGCCATTCAAAAATATGTCTCCTTTGACGCTTTTAAGTATAGTTTCTTAAGAAACTACTTACAATGCAGGGAGTTTGAAAAGGCTTACATAGTGACCACCAAAAAGATTGTTTGCTGAAAATCATAGCAAGTCTATATATTAGTGTTGTGTTTTTTAATTATTGTTTTTAGGTGCTTGCTAGTGTTTTTATAATTTTTACCATATAATAGTGTTGTGTTTTTACACATTTGTTATAAGAAAACACTACACTTATGAAAGAACTCACGGTCAACAACTACCTCGCCCCAATCATTCGGGATCTTCGAATGGACAAAGCGTCTTTTGCTAAAGCCATCGGAGTGGACCGAACGATTGTTTATTCCTATCTCAACAACAAAAGCCAAATGAAGAAGACGACATTTGACGCTTTATTAACCCTCATGGAAAACAAAGGCCTGAGCCTTGATTCTTATATATTCCCACCGCACGAAGAAGGCGTTTTCTATCACGGCTCCAAGGCAGGATTGGTTGGGACCATCACGACGCACGCTTCGAAACGGAGCAACGACTTTGGAGATGGGTTTTATTTAGGTGAGACGCTGCGCCAGGCCGCTCTCTATGTTTCTAGAGAGCCTCACCCTGTCATCTACCGTTTTAGAATCGACGAAAGGCGGATGAAGACCCTCCGTTTCGATTTAGGAAAGCAAAACCTCATCGATTGGGTCTTTTATATAGCCGCCAACCGCGAGAACCCCATATTCAAAAATAACGTCATTTTGTATGACAAATACCATAATTTGGGCAAGGGACAAGACGTCGTAATCGGACCGATCGCGGATAACAACGTCGCCGTGGCCATGAGCGACTTCTTTGCCAATGTAATCGATATCGATACTCTTATCGCCGCAATTAATGGAGTTAGATTAGGCAATCAGCACTGCATCAAGAATGAGATTATCGCCAATTCCTTGAGTTACGAAGAGGAAATGACAATAGACGACAATTTGAAATCGTATCTCTCTAACCTTAAATCGAATGAATACGATCAAGCCAAAAAATCCCTCTCTTCTCTTAAAGAAAAAGTCCAAGACCCCACACGTCTTTTTAAGAACTTGGTAAAAAACCATGAATGACATCGAGCGCTTCACTAGAACAATCGGCCAGCTTTATCGTTTGGCCAAGATGAACGGATATGACGTTGCTTCTTTTTCCGATTGCTTATTTTCTTCGGAAACGATGAAAGAACTCGAGCAAGGCCGTTCATGGGAACTCGTTTATAATCCCGAAAAGTTCTTTTATTCGGTCGAGGAGAACAGCCATTGGCCACCACAAATATCATCAATCGATGACGACATCTTAGACTACGCCGCCCATTTTTATGTCTATTGGCACGAACTGACGGGCGAGACATTTAAAAAGATTTGCTCCATTCTACCCTTTGCTAGTTTGGAATCGGCTTACCCTCTATTTCATACCAGAGACGAAGAAACGAATATCTGGGAGGCCAAAAAAGCCCAAATTGAGCGAATAAACCCTATCCGAAAGTCAAGATTGCGCTTAACGGCCAAAGACTATCAAGGCCAAAGCGATGATTGCCTTTTTTTCCTTGGACGTATTCTTTTGGACAAACTATATGACGACAAGAGGCTGAGAGCCGCCACGTATCGAAATCATGGTTTCCCCTATTTAGCAAATGAGAAGGGTGGGTTTTATCTTTCGTTCGCTAGAAATACCACTTCTTCATCTTTAACGGATACAATTGCTAGTCAAGCCAAGTTGGATGAAGAAACGAGAAAACAATACAGTCACAAAATCCTGATTGTCTTTTCGCTTGTAAACGATCAAGAAAAGGACGTCTTTGAAACGGAATACGACATGGTGCTTATCATAAAAGACGCTCCATTTGTGATTGTCGAAAAACCCAATATCTTGACCGAAACGTTCTTGCCAGTCAACGGCTTTGACATCATGAAGGCCACAACGATGGAACGTTATAAAGAAAACGAATCCGACGCGATAGAATCTGCAATCGAACGGTGATATCGAACAAACTGAAACAATAGGAATCAGTAATAGCTAATAATTGGTTAGAACTAAAAAGCCCCCGCCGTAATGGCGAGGGCAAAACATTTAGATGACGATTAATTAGGCACCAACTAATTCCATGACCGTGCAGATGCAATACATCGTCGTGGTGATGGTAATTGTTGTACCGGCCGTGATTTTGAAATCAATCTCACGCTCTTTGGCAACATCGGCAGTAGTCAAAGTCTCAGCGGTCCCGCCGTTAACGGTGATGGCAGCTAATTTCTTGGCGCTCCAGGCTTTGATAGTGAGTTTAACGTCGCTCACCGCCGCGCTGGTGGTGAAGACAAGTTTCGCTCCGCCCTTGCTGCTGCCAAGTTTTAATCCGGTCTTCGCTGGAGCGTCTGATTTGTTGGCCTGATAAACTTTTGTCGAGTCGCTAACGGCTGTAACGATGTTGGTTCCGGAAGCAATGTATTCGGTGTTCTTGAACACGCCGAGCATCGCCGTGGCATCAAGGGCTCCTGTAACGGTCTGGCTGGTTTCGACGCTAGGAAGTTTCTCCAGGTTGTACTTAACAAGAGATGACGTCGGAACGGCTTTGGTCACGGTCACATCGTATTCTTTTGCAATCGCGCTATCAGCGACGGAAGTTGCAACAATCTTCGTCGCGCCTTCCTTAACTCCTTTAACGACACCCTTCTCATCAACGGTCGCGATGGTCGCGTCCTTTGAACTCCAAATGACGTGCGGGTCAGCTCCGACCGGATCCGCAGTAGCGGTCAGTTGAATACTTGCGCCAACTTCAACGCTGGCGGCGCCAGAAACGGTTAAACCAGTGATTTTGTCATATTTCGGAGTGGCGCTCTTCACGTAAATTGAGACGTAGGACTTCGAAGAGTTACAGCCACCGCAATAAGCCACGACTTCATACTTAACGCCAGTGATAATCTCGATGGACGGAAGAAGTCCGCTCGGCTCGAGTTTGGTGGTCGAACCTTCAATGGTGAAATAGGTAAACGTGTCATCAAGGGCGGCTGTCGCGGTGAAACTCACCTGACGAACGTCTTTAGTGGCAAGCGGAGCCTCGGTTTCGGTCTTTGAACCAGCTTTGCTGACCCAGTCATCGATAATGGCTTTGGTCAAAGCGGTCGGAGTGGCAATCGTTGGCGCCGTGCCTTCTACTTTAGCCATTGAGGCCGCTTCGGTGGCTTCCCAAATGGCGTAACGCGGAGCGACGGTCAACTTCGCGGAGACATAATCACCCACCGCAAAAGCCGCATCGAGTGCTTTGTAGACATAAATGGCGCCCGTGCCATCATCGAGAACAAATCCTTTGGTCGTCTTAGCGGCAATGACCGCCTTAACGTCGAAAGTGCCGGACTTAGTAATCGCGGCGATGGTGTTCTCGGCGACTGGTTCTTCAGAACTTGATTGCGAAGCGGAAGCGGATTGAGACGCGGAATCGGATTTCGAGCTAGAAGAATCGGATTTCGAAGTCGACTGGCTGGTAGTCGTGTCGGACTTGCCAGAAGCGGATTGGCTCGAAGCGCTCTTAGAAGCGGTCGGGCCGCAGCTTGCTAAGATCAGCGAAGCCGCGAGCGGAAACAACAACAAAAAATTCTTCTTCATATATGGGAATGCCCCTCCTTAATATGCAGTTATATTTTAACTGCATGATTATTATGAAACAACCCATATTTTCTATGAGTTTACATTAATTGTTAAATATGTTTATTTTTATTAACTTTTATTAAAATAACAATAAGCAAAATTACTCCGCTAATGAGTGGGTTTCTATGCTTGCTGTTGACATTGTTTGACAACGAAAAAGCCTTATCATACTCCCGCTTCTAATTTATTAAGAAAAGCCCCCGCCGTAATGGCGAGGGCTTGTGATCAGCAATGAATGGAATTAGGCAGCAACACCGGTGTAGAACACAATCGAGCTAATGAAGCCACGCTTCGTGAAGGCAAAGGTGTAACTGGTAGCAGCCGCAACGTTGAAGGTCAAAGTCTGCTCAGCGTTCTCGGCGGTATAAGCAACACCCATCGCTTGAGCGGCCGCATCACCAACCTTAAGCGTATCGGTGGTATTCCAGCCAGTGGCTTTAACAACAATCTTACGGATGGTAGTTGCGGAAACGGTAAGAGTCATCGAACCGCCAGCACCGCTGGTGCCGAACTTTAAGCCAAGGGATTCGTACTTAGCGTAGCCAGTATAAGCGCCGGTCGCGGCCGTGCAAGCAGTCACAATATCGGAAAGGCCTGTGGTCGTTGTATCAGCGGCGGCAGCGAAGAAGCCCTTAATGGCTGTAGCGGTCGTCGCAGCCGCGGCTCCGAGAATGGTCGGAGTGAAAGTGTAAGAAGCGACTTCGGTGTAGGTAAGGTTTTCCACAAAGGTGACCTCAACAGCATTGACGCAAGTGGCATAGAAGGAATAAGTCGCGTTAGCCTCCACAACCTTGGCATCGGTCTTAACACCGAGAATGTTGGTGACTGTAACCTTATCAACAACGTAGCCTTTAGCTGGAGTAACGGTCACAGTGACCTTGGCGCCATAGCTGAGTTTGTCGAGACTGGTAACAGCGGATTCGGCATCGAACGAAGCAGTGCCATTCGCGCCAGCGGTTAAGCTAGCGGTATAGGTGTTCTTGCTTTCGGCAAGACTCTCAAGATCAACATAAGCATTGACCTCAGGAGTGACAGTAGAACCACTGGTGTAAGGAGCGGCAACGCAAAGCAACGTTACTTCGTAGCCATCGGCGATCTTTCCTTTAAGAGAAGCGGTCGTGTCATCATGGGTATAAGTCGTCGCAGCGGCAGTCGTGCCAACGGCCGGAGTGTAAGTAAGAGCGTGGATATCTTCAGTGGCCTTATAGACTTGGATGTAGTTGCCAGAAGCATCCACGAGGTAGAAGGTGTTGTTATAAACGCCTTTTGCGTTCTTGGTGCCAAGGTCAGAGGCCTCAATGACACCAGTCACAGAATAGAGAACGCCATCGGCTTTAGTGATGGCCTTAAGATCAGCGACAGTCGTTTCGGTGGCGGTCGGAAGAGCTTCCTTAACGACTAGATTAAAGGTAGCAGTCTTGGCAGCGCCAGTCGCATCGAGACCAACCGAGGTCGCGGTGATAACGGCAGTGCCAGCGGCAACAGCCGTGACCTTGCCATTGGCATCAACGGTCGCGATATCGGACTTGTCGACCGACCAAGTGACCTTCGGATTGGCGCCTTTATTAACAGCAGCAGCCAAAGTTTCGGTCTCTTTCGGGAAAAGAGACGGATAATCGCCGGTGACGGAGACTTCAGAGACAGCGACAAAGCTGACTGTGAGGTTGTAATAACCAAATTTCGACTTGTCTTGTTTGCTAGTCGCAGTCACGTTAACACGACCTTGAGACAAACCGGTGACCAAACCAGTGCCGTCAACAACGGCAATGCTCGGGTTGTCGATGCCCCAAGTAACTTCATCAGAGAACTCGCCAGTGCCTTCGACCGTGGCGGTTAATTGAAGAGTGCCAGCAACATCAACCTTCGTCGCATCACCTTCAGCGGTGACTTTGACGGAAGTGATTGTCGGCAGAACTTCGGTAGACTGAGACGTCGAAGTAGAAGCAGAAGCGCTCACACTCGCGGATGCGCTTTCGCTGCTGCTCGATGTCGTTTTGCCACATCCAGCAAGCATCAAAGATGCCGCTAAAGGTAACAAAAGCAAAACCTTTTTCTTCATAATAGGGATAAACCCTCCTTAATCAATGATTTATTTTAACTTAAGAAAAATAGAGAAACAATAGAGGTAGACTGATAAATGAATAATCGTTCGATGGCAACGAATGGATTAGAAATGTAAAATAAAAATCCCTTAAGATCACCATTTCCAAGTCCTCACACCGGAAATGTTATCTTTGGGATAAAAATAGTGTAGCCTCTGCTTTAAGATTATCAAAGACCCCAAATCTTAAGATTAGTAATTATCGGCATTTCTTCGCTAATATTTTACGATTTGTTATTTTTCATTGACGAAGACGAGCAACGAAAACACAAGGTGTGTATCAGCAAACGCTATTTAGATTTCTTGCGGCTCTTATGCTTCCTGGCGAGCACTTCTTTGTTCACGAGCTTCTGGAGAACGTGCAAATCATGGTCGTTCAGTTTCGTCGAAGGATCGACGAGGCCGCCAGCGAAAGTCATCTTCTTGTAAACAAACGAAGCGATGGTCGGATATTCGGCCAATTCCTTGTTAGACGCCACCACTCTTTTAGGAAGCGGGGAAAGAACTCTTTCTTCTTTGCGCTCGGCCAGATACTGTTCAATCGGTCTTTCAAGATCGCGAATATTCTTGCTGGAGTCCAGCATAATCATAGGATCGAAATAAGAAAGCTCTTCGCCTAAGACGTCAGGATAGAGTCCCACCGCTTTTGAAAGATCATCGAGCGAAACGTATTTGCGGTTGCTCTTCTTCAAAGCGGAAAGGATTTTGTCGATATGGGTTATTTTAACTTCGGCCATAGGATTATTTTAGCCTACTTAACTCATGAAATAAATATCCTAGCAAAAATAAGAAAAACCACCAGGTTACCCTGATGGCTTTCGTTATCGTTTGAGTCGTCTGCGATTAGGCAGCGGTTCTCACGAAGTCCATAACGTAGACGAATTGAGCAGTCGCGCCATTGAGACCGACGAAGCTCTTGCAAGTGAAGGTATCATTCGCAACGAGGTTGGCTAAATCAGCGACAGTTACATCGGTGTAACGGGAATCGAGGTAAAGAGTGTACTCGGCGGTTCCAGTGCCAACGGTGAAGACGATGGTAAGGTTGCCATAATTGCCAGCAGTATTGCTCTTAACCTTAGCATCGGCAATGACGACTTCCTTATTGACATCGGTGGCCGCTAAGGTAAGGGCGCTGTCCTTGTTAAGGGCAAGCGGAGTGCCAGCTTTGACGGTGGCATCGGTGACAACAGTGATAGCAGAAACAGTGGCTTCCGGAGTTGTGCCGCCATTTTTAGTGTAATCAGCGGTCGTACCAACGAAATTCAAGACAGTGGTTCCAGCGACAAGGCCAGTCGGAATCAAAGTCGTGGCGACCTGATAAAGCTGATACCAAGTAGCGCCATCAGCGACATAAACGCTCTGGTACGTAGAGTTGTTAACCTTGCTGTTCATGCCCATGTAAACGCCTCTCGACTCAAAGGCGGTGCCCTTGGTCAAAGTGGACAATTCAGAGAGAGCATGGAAGGCGGAAACATCAATCGAGATGGTTCCGGTCTTGCCATTAGCAGAAGTGGCAGTGATAACGGCAGTGCCAGCAGCGACGCCAGTGACTAAGCCAGTGGTATCAACAGTAGCAACGGCTGTCTTATCAGAAACCCAAGAAGTAACCGCACTGCCATCTTTGATAGCAGCAGAGAGTTGGAGGGTCGCGCCAACCTTGACGCTAGTCGCACCACCAGCAGCGGTGACAACAACATCAGGGATGTATTCTTCAGCGGAAACAGCCCAGAGATAGCCATACTTCTGAGCGACAACCTCATAGAGGTAGCCGGTGATATCGTAAACTTTAGCATTTTCGATGGTCACACCGGCGGTCGGCATGGTGAAGCCGCCCTTATTGGTTGAACCATCAACCGCGAAATTGTAGTAAGTGCCGCTAACGGCAGCGGTGACTCTCATCTTAATAAGAGGACGTTGCGCCGGCTCAAGGCCTTTGACGCCAGTCGCCTCAACATAAGGATCGGTGGCAGCCGCTTCGGCTTTCATCGAAGCGAACCAAGTATCAAACTTGGTGGCATCATAATCAGTGACGGTCTTATCAATCGCCGGGGCCTTCGAAGAATCAAGTTTCGTGAAGGTGGCGGTATCGGTGAACTGGAAGTTGCCATAACGATAGTTGGCAGCAGCAATCTCGCCAACGACCTTATAGTAATCGCCAATCACGTAGTCGCCGCATTTGCCCTTATTGAAATAAGAGATACGGCCAGTGCCATCATCGAGTAAGACAGAGTTTGCGCTCTGAGCGACGATGACAGCCTTGATGGTGTAGTTGCCAAGCTTCTTAATGTCCTTAATCGAGTCAGTCGTTACGACTGGGGTTGTCGAAGCAGAAGCTGATGCAGAAGCTGATGCAGAAGTCGAGGTCGAAGCGGAAGCGGATTCACTTGCAGCCGGGGTGCTAGAAGACGAAGCTGTCTTGCCGCACGAGCCAAGGCCAAGAACAAGGAATGACGCCAATGGTAATAGAATGATCTTACGATTCATTTTTGGTTATTCTCCTCTCTATTACGTTTAATATTTTAGTGACATTTCGACCTGAACGCAATATAATGCAAAATTTACATTATTTCATACATTTTTCATGATTTTGTTTCATTAGGGATTATCTAATATAATCAGCATTTTTTACAAATTAAAGAACCACTAAAAAGGCATGTTTTTGTAAGCGTTTACATAGAGCTAAAAAACCGTTTTTAGTTATCAATAATTAACTTCTCAAGTTTTGGGCTCTGAAAGCGGTAAACCGTTAATTTGATTCCTTGGCTAAATTAGGCCTCGAAAGACCATCAAAAAAGGCGAGCCTGAATTGACTCGCCCACCTGCATCAAAGAAAAATCAGATAGCTGGTTGATCAATGGCAGTGCTAGGAACAGTGCTCAAGTCGAGTCCTGCCATCGAGATTGACATACTGGCGAGGTTAAAGACCTGATCCTCTAAGGCGTCACCATGGACAAGGTTGTATTCAGCATTGGAATAAGCGACACCACCGCTGGCGTTATTGGTCACGCTCTGACGGATGATGACATCGGTGAACACGAAGCCATCTCCCACTTTATCGAGCGTTAAGTAATAACGAATCTCGGTCGTACTCGTTCCGTTATTTTTAACGGTCACACAGTTATAGCCAACAGTGGCGTTAATGTTCGTGTATTCGATGGTCACTTTATCGTAGCCGGCATCCGAAGCACTCATAGAACTCAAAGCTTTGATTCCGTTATAAAGAGTCACAAGATAAGCATAGTCATCAGAAAGAAGTTTTTTTGCGGCGGCACGATGAGAAGCTAATTTGGCAGCATCGGAATAAACATACCCCAAACTGTTAAGACCATTCACCAGGTAATAAGAAGAGTTCTTGGAATCGCTATGGCCAATAATCGAAAGAGCGCTGGTCGCGTATTTGAAATCATCATCGGTATAGAAATCAGCTTCATGAGCACTGTAGGTCGCCGTTGGCAAAGCACCTTGTGGCAAAGGCAAATAGGCTTCTTGAATAAGGGCCTGCTTACCTGAATTGGCCGTTGCGGCGATTGAAGCGGTTTTCGTCTTTAAGGTAACGGAAGAAATGGCAACGGAAGAAACGTCGGCAAGAGCGACAAAATCCGTCTCTTTGGCGATGCCATTATTAACGTTGGTGGAACAACCAGCCAAAGTCAAAATAGCGAGAGGCAATAAACTAATCTTCGTTGCGCGTGTCATTTTTGTCTCCTCCTTCAAGTCCGGTGCCGATTGCAAAGGAAATAGCAGCCAGGATGAACACCCCACCGCTTACCAAAGCGCCATAGGCGTCGTGAACATAAAGAGAATCGTACTTCCAATAGTTCATAAGGTCGGTAGCCTTTGTCCAATCGGCTCCGCCAAACTTATTCACAGCCAAGAACCAAATCGGTCCCATGATGGCCATTAAGCCAGAAACCACGAAGAGAAGGGTCGTAAGCTTGCTCCACTTTTCGTTTTTCTTTGTGAAGTTAAGCCAAATATCCAATCCGCAAGCGGCAAACGCGATGAGGACGCAAGCAAGGGCAAAACCATTGAAGTTGGTTTGCTGGCTGACAAGGACTTCAGCGCCTAAATCACTCTTAACGTAATACGAGAAATATCCACCGCCGAAGAAATTGGAAATGCCGTACACCAATTCTTGGGGGAAGGAATAGTCACGAACACCGGCTGTCGAAGTGTTGCTGTACTTTTGATAAGCGATGGTGATTTGCGGCAAAGCTAAATACAAAATAACAGCGATAAATACTAGCACAACAGCGGATAATCTGAACCATTGACCGGTCCTAAGCGAAAGCTTCGATTTTATTGGGGTTTTCACTTCTTGGTTTATAACGTTTTCCATACGTCTTAGATTATATCTAAGGAGCGTCTTAGTTGCAACGCAATAAACGCAAACCACCATCTTAAGATGGTGAATAAAAAACCGAGCCTCGTTTGAGACTCGGAATTTATGCAATGGTGATCCGTGAGGGACTCGAACCCGCGACCCGCTGATTAAGAGTCAGCTGCTCTACCAACTGAGCTAACGGACCAGTGCGCGTATTATCCTAGTACGAAACATCCGAACACGCAAGATTTTAATTACTAAGATTAGAAGTAAGCGCTACTTGTTCTTTTCCGCTGCTTCGCGCTCTTTCTTCGCTTTGGCAATGGCTTTCTTGTTGGCGATGATGATTTTGGCGTTGGCGATGAATTCTACCACCCAGAGGCCAGTCGTCTCGACGACGGTGACACTCTTTTCGTTGATAGTGTCGATATCGTGCTTTAAAACTCTTAAATGACGAGTGTCGATGATCAATTGGACAAGACCGTAAATGAAGGCCGCGCCACCACCAACAAGAGACACCATCGAAGTCCAAAATTCGAAAGTCGTTGTGGTTAAGTGCTTGGTATTATCAGCTGGATTGGAAAGGTCGAGTTTGTAAGCAAGGTTGAAGAAGATGATACCAATAATGATGAAGATGGCTCCAAGAACAATGCAAGACATAGCGCGATCGTTCAAATCGCGGAAATGGTTCTCTTGTTTGTGAAGAGCCTGAACGAGCGGGGTCTTTTCTTCCAAAGTCAAAGATTCGCTAGTGGGCTGGTGGCAAAACTGGCATTCAGCCTGAACTGCGTTGGTTTTCTTGTCGACCGGTAAACGCTTAAAGCATTTTTTGCAATAAACGGCGGCGATTTTGTTCTCTTTTTTGTCTGCCATATTAAGCGCCCTCCGCTGGAGTGATCGACTTCAAATACGCGGTTAACGGAGCGTTAACTGCCGTGCCAAAGCTCGAAAGAACAGCTCTTGCGCCAACATAGTTAACGTTTTTGTAATTGATGTAGAAAGTGAAGGTGTACGATGTCGAAGAAGCCGAATAGCTAAGTTCGACGTTAGTAAACGAAATTTCGCTTGAAGCGGCTTTTAACACGCCATAAACGTTTAACGCTTTGGCGATGTTTTCCGTGGCCGTCAAATCAGCGCAATTGTTGACTTCAGTGCGGCTGGTAGCAACGAATAACGGAGCCAAGGTGGCGGCGTTATCGTAAAGATATTTTGGGGTAGCGAGATAATCGTAAACAGAGGTCTTCTCGGTCGTGGCGGCATCGCCCAACGTTAAGGTGCTGATGGTTTTTCCGCTTGAGTCAGTCGAAGTCTCATAGGAATAGTTATAAACGCCAGCGGCTTTCGAAATCGTATTGGTAGCCGGCATGTTCAAATAGCCATAGGTCGGACGGGCGGTATCCCAGCCCGAGACGAATTTCACTTCATATCCAGTGGCAAGATAGGTAACCATTGCCATAGGAGAAGCTGGCTTAACGCCGCTATCGGTCGCAGAATCCTGAGCCAAGAAGCGGTAGTTGAGCGTATTGAGGCCATTGTTCTTAGAGAATTTCTTAAGAACGGTCAAAACTTCCGGTCTAGTTCCGGAATTGTTGCTAGAGGCCGATCCAGAAGAAGCAGAGTTGTCTCCACTTGTCGGATTGCCGCACCCAGCCAAGGTCATTGCCGAAGCCAAGGTAACCAAAAAAAGAGCAATATTGTGTTTCACGATTTTTATTATATGCGAGCGCGCGCGAAGGCGCAATACGATTATAACAAAAAAGACCGAGCATAAATGCTCGGTCTCTCTTCGCAGAATCTAATTAGGAGTTGACAGTCATGACAGCGTTGATGACCTGATAGGTGCCATAGCAGCCTAAGATGCCTTCAACAGTGACATTGTCACCAACTTTAACGGCGGCCGCTTTCGTGACGTGGTCGGTCGCATCAGAACTCTTCTTGATGTAAACGTTGATCGAACGAGTGCCAACGGTTACCGGCCAAGTGTAGTTGCCACTGCTATCTGGAGCAGAACCAGCTTTTGGCGTTCCAACAACACCGGTGAGCTTAATCGGAAGCGACTCTTGGTAATCCTGAAGAGCAACGCTGCCATCCCACACAGTCTCGACGGGGTCGAGGATTTCAGTTTTGTGGAAGAAGACGTCAGTGTCGCTGGCCTTTTCAAGGCTGCAGCCCTTGCCGATTTCGAGAAGTCCGCTATAAGGTGAGAAAGCACCAATGACACGGACATAATCGCCAACAGCCGGAGTGTAACCAGATTGGATGACTGGAGCATAAGCCGTGATACCCGCAGTGCCATCGCCAATCCAGTAATAGTCGGAACTCTTGTCGTATTTGCCAATGTACTTGCCATAGAGCATGACAGCCGCACCGGAATCTTGTCCGCCAACAGCCGAAATCTTCACGACCGAGACCGGGTCAGCGCGTAAATTGAAGTCACGCGAATAGACCTCTTTGTTCTGGTAGCTAAGGTGGGCGGTCATAACGAAGACAATCCATTTGGCGGTGTTGGCCGGATCCTTGATCGGGCTAACAATCGTGACACGAGCCGGGTGAGTCAAAAGATCCGGATCGTTATCTTGGCTAATCGTGATGCTCGCGCCTTCGTAAACCGTTTGTTGAACAGCCGTATAGGAAACGTTGAAGGTATAAGTATCGTTGTACTTAATTTCACCCGGGGCGTCAAAGTAACGAGAAGACATACCTTTGGCGGCTTGGGAATCGAAGTTAAGCATGTTGCAGGCTAACTCGGCAAAATCTTCAACCGTGGTCGGAGTTTTGCTAGTAGAAGCCGCACTGGATGAGGTGGTCGTCTGTCCGCAGGCAACCAAGGGGCAAACCATGGCCGCAAGCGCTAGAATCGTCAGCACGTTCTTTTTCATAAATTTCTCCTTTCGATTATTTTATGAATTGAACACAAGATCGGCATTGTGGCAGAGCAAGAGCTGGTATGTCGCATTGCCTGAAGAGTTGACGTACTTTTGAATCGGGGCGGTGATGTTGTAGGTCTCGCCGTCTTTGCAAAGGTAGGTCTTATAGGTAGTCGAATCGATGACTTTGGTCGTATCGGAACGATCGGTTAAGATGCCTTTCGCGAAACGCAGATAGAAGACGTTACTAGAAGCGTCCTCTAGTTTGACGGTGAAGGCGCCGCCGTCTTTGTCGGCCCAAGATCCATCGGCCACGCCATGGAGATTGTTCATCTTCACGACGACGTTCCCGTATTTGTCGTTCCAGCCTTCGGTCGGAGTGACAACCGGGGCCACATATTCCGAAGTGGTCTTGTTGATGATGGTGATGTCGTCATCGGAGTGATAAAGAGCATTGTATTGAACGTTGGTAAGTTGGAAGTTTCCATTATAAGAAGTGAAAATTCCAGGAACGTTCAAACGATAGCCAATCTTATAAAGCGGAGTGATGTTGCGATAGCCAGTGAAGATGTATAAGCCATAACGAACGGTAACGTTCGGGTCATCGTAGGAAGGCAAATCATCATAAACGAAGGAATTGGTACCTTCAGTGAAGGCCACGGTGCAATCGAAGCTCACTTTGTTGTGGGTCGTATCAGTCCAATCATAAGTGATGAAGGTTCCGGAATCTGAATCGTATTTTTTGCCAGAAACCAACTCACGGATGGTCGTGCCAACGGCGGTCGAATAAATGTAGGTGTCGTCAGATTTGCCACAGAACATGCCGGCCTTATTGCATTGGGCTTGGGCATCGGCTTTGTAGAAAGCGTCCTTATAAATGGAATCAGTAGCAGATTTGGTTGAACTCCAGCCAGCGACAACGATCATGAGGTTCAAGAGCTCAAGTTCGTTATAAGGAGCATTCTCCTTTTCGCTAACCCAAACATAACTGAGCCAACGGGAACCAGTCGAGTCGGCTTTGGCATGCTCGAAATCAGTGAAGTTGCTAGAAACAACAATCGTCTTGGCGGCATTGATTTTGTCAGCGGTAAAATGGCTGGCCTTTTTACCCCATGGTTGAACTTGTCCGGTGGATTCCGGAGTGTCAATGCAAAGGTAACGAGATTGAATTTTGACAGCGGTATTGCTGCTGCCGTCAGCGTTACGATCATAGAAGTGAGTCGTATCGCCATCGACATTCATGTTGAGGTTGACCCGGCCAATGCCATCTTCAAGGAAGTGGTGACCGGTGTAATCAACAGTCAATCTAGTCTGCGCCACATAGTCGACACCGTCGCAGGAAGATGCCTTGTTGGAATCAACCGTGGAACTGGTGGTCTTTTGGCACGCAACTAAAGGAACGATCATCGAGACGGCTAGAAGCGCAACTAAGTTCTTATGCATGTTACTACCTCACACTCCGTTAACGCACTTCGAGATGGCGGTGTTAAAAGCGGCGTCAACGGTAACGTTGTTTTGGACAACGTTAGCGAGAATTTCGCCCACCGCATTACGGGCGTTAGATGAGCCAACGAAGACAGGAGAATAGAAGTAATTGTCGCGAAGACTTTCGGTCATCGTGGCAACCTTACCAAACGTGTTGCTCTTATTGTCAGCAAGCCAATTGGTGTAATACTCGGTCGAGTAAGACGAAACACGGACCGGATCGTAACCAGTTGAGGAAGTGGCAAAGTAGGCGCTGTTGATGCTTCTTGAGCAGAATTTGTAGAAGAGCCAAGAAGCGTATTTCTGGGCCCAGGTTCCACGATGGAAGAAGCAAAGAGACGGCCCTTGTTGGATAATCTTTAATTCGTGATCGGCCCAGTGCGGGACTTTAGCCACACCCGACTCGAAGTTATCAGTAGCCGCATAGCTCGTGCCGCCGGTTGAGCCGACAAACATTACGATGCTTTGCTCTTGATATTTGGTCGAAGCGTAGCTGCCATTCGCCGTCGTGGCCTTGGTGACGAAATAACCTTTATTGTACTTATCGACCAAGTTGGTCATAAGAGCCTTGGCTTGATCGTTGTTGAAAAGATAATGGTCGCCAGTGTTTGAGGTATAAGGAATACCCAACTGCTCGCAGCTTGAGATGAAGAAATTGGAGTCAGCGTCATAGCCAAGAGGCGTCTTATCAGGAGCGATCTCTTTTATACGGGCGCAGACGGTCCACATCTCTTCCCAAGTGGTCGGAACAGACAAACTATACGTATCGAAGAAAGTCTTGTTGTAGAAGAGGGCTTCCGTCGATTTCGCAAACGGAACGCTATAGACACCGTTTTTCTGATAAGCGGTTCCTTCGCCCCAATACTGCTTCACGAAATCATTAACGCCATAGACGTTGGTGCCATTCTCCTCGTGCTGGCCTTCAGTGGCAGCGTCGGAGGCAAGAAAGCCAATGGCTGGGTCGTTAACGAAATCATTGACGTCCATGACCGCATTGGCGTCAAGGTAGTTGGCGACGTGGTCAGGATAGCAATAAGCGAGGTTAGGAGTCGTGCCAGCCGGAATGGCATCACCGATCTTTTGTTCAAGATCGGGATAACCGCCCTGCGTGGTCACGTTAATCGTGATGTTGGGGTATTCTTTGTTAAACTGAGTGATGAGGACGGCTAAGGCATCGCCATTGGCTTTGCCTGAAATGGTCCAGAAGTTCACATCAGCTTTTAGGCTTTTTGGATCGCCCAAACTGGTTTGGTCGTAATTGACATAGGTCAAATCAATTTGTGATGAAGTGTTTTTCCCGCATGCGCAAAGAGCGGTAACCGCCAATAAGCCGAGAACAAGTTTTGAATTGATGTTCCGCCTATTCATGGTGTTATTCGTCCTTAATCAAAGCGCAAGCGCTCATGGCATCCTGGAAGGCAACCTCGACGGTCTTGGTTCCGAGCAAAACGCTTGAGAACAAGCCGCCAACTTCAGTACGAGCGACAGAGCTGCCCTTGAAAGCCGGCGAAGTGTAGAAGGCGTTGCTGTAGTTCTTGGCGACATAGTCAAGAACGCTGACTGTTAAACCAGCGGCGCCAGTGGCGCTCGAGCCGGTAAAGTCTTTCCAGAAATCAGTCTCGTAGGAGCTAGCACGAACTGGAGAATAGCCAGTCATGGAAGCGAGCAAACCGCTATTGGCCGAGTTAGTGATGAACTTGTAGAAGAGCCAAGCGGCTTGTTTCTGAGCGGTCGTCGCGCGTTTGAAGATGCAAACAGACGGGCCTTGTTGAATGACTTTCGGAGAGTTCGTATCAACCTGCGGGATGCCAGCAACGCCAACCGAGAACTGATCGGTGTAGTTGTAGGAAGTACCGCCAGTCGAACCAACGGTCATATAAAGAGTCTGGTTGGTGAACTGAGTCGAAGTGTAGGAGCTATTGGCCGAAGATCCTTTGGTAAGGAAGTAGCCTTTGTCGTACTTCTCTTTGAAGTTGGTGACGAAGGCCTTCGCCTTGTCGTTGTTGAAGAGATAGTGCGGGTTGTTGATATCGGTATAAGCGATACCGGCCTGTTGGCAATAAGTGATGAAAAGGTTATCGTCCGAGTCGTAACCAAGCGGGGTCACGCCAGCCGGAGTGGTCGGGTCTTCTTTGATAGTCTTGCAAAGATCCCATAACTCATCCCAAGTGGTCGGAACTTGCCAGCCTTTGGCATCGAAAATGGTCTTGTTGTAGAACATGACTTCGGTGCTCTTGCTGTACGGCAAGCTGTAAACGCCGTTTTGCTTGTACTCAACGCCTTCGTCAAGGTAAGCCTTGATGAAGTCATCTTTAGTTTTGGCTTCAGTTTTGTCATCGACGCCTAAGCCAATAACAGGATCGGCCATATAACCGGCCAAATTTTCAACCGCGCCAGCGGACATATAAGAAGCAACGTGGTCCGGATAGCAAATAGCCATCGTCGGAGTGGTGCCAGCCGGAATAGCATTCGAAAGATCGCTATAGATGGCCGGATAGGAGTTGTGGTTCACAAGATTGACTGTAATCTTCGGGAAACGCTTCTGGAATTCCGCAACAATCGCGTTAGCAAAGGTCGCGTTAGGGGCTGTTCCACCGCCGAAAGTCTCCCAGAAATCAATGGTAGCTTCGATGTCTTGAATGTTCCCAGCGAAAGGAACGTAATCAGATGGGACCTTATAAGGGTCTTCTCTGGGGGCCGAGCTCGAAGAGGATGTCGGTTTGGCACATCCAACGAGCGCGCCAAGAAGGAGAACTGATGCAGGAATTAACTTTTTAATCTTGTTCATATAATGAACACTCCTTTCAACGTATATATTGTAGCCCACAAGGGGGCCGACAACCAAAATTGGAAAAACTAGCCTTTGATACCAGCGCGGCCAACGCCTTTCATAATGTACTTTCTGAAGAAAATGAATAAGAGAAGAAGCGGAACGGTGACGAGGACGGTCGCGGCCATTTGCAAGCCGTATTCCGGTTCGCCACTGGTCGAAGTGAAGGAAGAACGAAGACCATTAGTGATAAGTCTCCACTCTTGCTTATTGGCGACCAAGTTCGGCCACACATAGGAGTTCCAAGAACCCATGAGCTTAAGAATGAAGATGGAGATGATCGTCGGCGAACCAAGCGGAACCATGACTTGCCATAGATACGACCAATCGCTCTTGCCGTCGACTTTGGCAGCCAAATAAAGTTCATTAGGAATCTGTTTGAAGTTCTGACGGAGCAAGTAAATGTAGAAGACGCTGACCCAGAATGGAACGATCATAGAGGTGAAGACGCCGACGACGTTGCCAAGCCAACCGAAGTTTGCAACGGTGATGTAGTTGGTGATGACCATCATTTCGCCCGGAATCATCATGGTCGCGAGCAAGACAGCGAAGAGGAAGTCCCGGCCTTTGAACTCAAGACGAGCAAAGGCAAAAGCCGCGAAAATCGTTGTGATTAAAGTTCCGATGGTGCTGATGATGCCAACGATTAAAGTGTTGCGGAGATAGGTGACGAAATCGAAAGACTGGAAGACTTTAACGTAGTTGCTCCACAAAACGGCTTGTGGGAAGAACGTTTGCTGAGAAGCACGAATTTCGGTCGTGCTCTTAAGCGAAGTGATAATCATCCAGTAGAACGGGAAGATGACGATTAACGCCATGAACCCAAGGAAAAGATAAGTAAGGACCAAAGAAAGAACTTTGGCGGTCTTCTGGGCTTTTTCCAAAGCGGCGACAGTAGTCTCATTCTCGCGGATGACGAGAGTCATGGACTTGGTGTCGATTGCGGCGTATTCAGGGCTCTTGCGATGCTCTTCGTACGCTAATTCCCTACGCGAGGGCTTGTATTCTTTTTGTTTCTTTGCCATATCAATAATAAACCCTCTTCTTTGAGACCCAGAACTGTAGCGCCGTGAAAGCGAGAATTACTAAGAAGAGCAACACCGCAGCAGCCGAGCCATATTGGACCTGGTTGTTGCCGATGGTGTCGTAGATGTAATAAACGACGGTGTACATGTTCTTGCTGCCAGCGGATGTGCCTTGACGACCGATTAAGCCGACGACGGCCGTATATTCCTTAAACGATCCGATGAAGGAAGTGATGAGGACGTAGAGAATCTGCGGCGAGAGAAGCGGAACGGTAATCTTCGTAAGAGTTCTGAATTTGCTGGCGCAGTCGATTTTGGCCGCATCGTAATATTGCTTATCGATGCCGGCGAGACCGCTCAAGAAAATGAGAATCTTGAATGGCAAAGCGTGCCAAATGATGTAGACACAAAGAGCAATCATCGCGCGAGTTTGGCTGGCGCCGAGGTCAATCCATGGCGTGCCCATCTGCCCGGTGATGAAGTTGATGATGCCTTGATAATCGAAGAGAACGGCGAACACCATGCCGACGGCGATGGCGTTAGTGACATACGGAATGAAGAAGATCGTTTGCATAATCTTCTTGAACCAAGGGATGGAATTGAGACCCACCGCGATGAGTAAGGAGATGATGGTCGAGAGCGGAACGGTGACGAAGACGATGATCAGGGTATTAGGAATGGCGTATTTGACGACATCCGTCATGTAATACGTGGTGCCCTGATATTCGGTTCCGACTAGTCCTAAGACAACGCCAAAGTTCTCGAAGGTAAAACCTTTGCTGCTTTGGGTGAGGTAGTTGTAATCCTTTAAGAAAGCGATTCCGATTGTGGAAATGAGAGGATAGAAGGTAAAAACAGCCATCAAGATAATGACTGGTCCTAGGTACAACCAAGCTTTCCAGTTATTTTTCTTGATCATGATTAAACCAGTTTCTCCTCTTCACCTTCCTTGGAGAAAGCAAAGCACTTATGAGGTTTGACAGAAACTTTGATATCGCCGACCGAGACCTTTTCGAAGGCGTCGATGACAAACTTTTCCGGTCTCTGTTCATCAGGTTTGCTCGCGACAAGCATAATATCGCGACCCATCGTAAGGATGCGGTCGACGTGAAGGGCTAACGAGCCATTGGGGTCAACGGTGATGCCTTCTGGACGAATGCCAACGGTGACGTCCTGATCAGGAATCTTCTTTTCAGGGATATCACGAACCATAGCTTCGCCGATATAAATCTTGTTATCTTTGATGCGGCCGTTATAGAAGTTGATCGGAGGGGTTCCAAGGAAGTTGGCAACAAATTTGTTGGCCGGGTCGTTATAGACTTCCTGCGGCAAACCGATTTGCTGTTTGATGCCAAGTTTCATGACAACGATGTTGTCGGAAATGGACATAGCCTCTTCTTGGTCGTGAGTGACGAAGATGGTGGTAATGCCGGTTTCTTGCTGAATACGGCGAATCTCTTCACGAGTCTGTAAACGAAGACGGGCGTCGAGGTTGCTGAGAGGTTCATCGAGAAGCAAAACGCGTGGGTGCTTCACGAGAGCACGGGCGATGGCAACACGTTGCTGCTGACCACCGGAGAGCTGAGAAGGCTTGCGCCAGAGATAATCTTCAATCTGAACGATTTTGGCGGTTTCGTGGACGAGCTTATCGATCTCGTCCTTGGTGAGACGGCGCTTGGCCATTAAAGGCTTGCCATCTGGACCCATAACTTCTTTGCCATCCTTGTCCAAGACTTTTTCCTGGATGCGGAGGTTGGTAAGAGGGAACGCCACGTTTTTGTAGACGGTCATATGCGGATAAAGGGCATAGTTTTGGAAAACAAGCCCGATGCCGCGTTTTTCCGGAGCGAGAGCCGTAACGTCTTCGTCGCCGAACCAAATTTCGCCACTCGTCGGTTCAAGCAAACCAGCGATCATATAAAGAGTCGTCGATTTTCCGCAGCCAGACGGGCCGAGCAACGCAAAAAGTTTTCCATCGGGGATCGTGAGATTCATGTCTTCAACGGCATGGGTGTCCTTGATGTTTTTCTTTGGGTTACCGGGGAAAATTTTAGTCAGATGCTTAAGCCTGATTTCCATGTTTTTCTCCTAGATTCAACACAATGCTATTTTAAGCAAAGGGTTACCTTCTTACAAGGTAAGACACTATAAAATACACCACTTGACCTTTTAATGGTAGGAAAATTTTGACAAATCAAAGCCCTTACAATGGCTTATTTACTGATTTTTCTGATAAATCTGTGGTGTCTTTTAACTGCATGGAATCGAGGTGGCGGTTCCGCTCCTCATATTCGTCTCGTGAAAAGTAGATTGTTTCGTCGGTCGTGTCCACCGCATAAATGCCTGAAACATAATCTTCAAAATCTTGCCCATCTTTCCTGGTCATAAGCATCGTGAAAGAAACAATAAGCGGAATGCCAAAACTCACTGAACCGATTACAAAATCGAAGAAAAACGTTAAGAGGCAATGAAGCCAATATTGTCTGGCTTTGGGGTTAACTGCCTGACCATTAATTAAAGAAATTTTGAATAATTTTTTCCCGAAAGTTTGCCACCCTCTTCGGAAGATAAGAGGCACAAGACAGAAAAAAGCAAAGAGACAAAGCAAAGCGATGAGATAAATGAGGAGGAATGTACCCCAAAAGACAATTTTGGACGCTTCGATGTACGAAGGGGTTTGGGTTGAGATAAGAGGGATGGCGTTTTCATCGATTGCCGTGACATAGAAATTGACCAAAGTTTGGTTGTCGGTTTGAGCTACCAATTTATTGTTGCCGCCCTCATCCACCACATAATGCCAATATGGGGTCTTTTTGTCACTTTGTTTGATCGATGAATCCCCGACTTTTAAGGAGAGGTATTTGTCCTTGCCGACATCGGAGGCGAAAAAGGCTGAATTTGAGAAGAAAGACTGCAAGGCCGTTTCGTAATCCGCATCGAGACGGCCATAGTCTTCGTTGGTGGGAGTGGCCGAGGAATCAAAAGACCAGGCAGTCGTAATGGGGACGATCTTTTTGTCTTTCGTCACATAAAGACCGCTATTGAGTTCAATCTCGTTCATCGTCGAGACGGCGTTGGCGTATTGAGGATTGTTGTTTAAGGCACTCTTGCTCGGAACGATGATACATGTGGCCACGATGGCCGCCATGAGGAAGTCAAACAAGAAGGCAAAAAGACGCTTCCACCAAGAGGCTTTCGGATATTCAAGGGAGATAACGCCATTTGGCTTCTCTGACGTTGGGTTAGCTGGTTCTTCTTGCTCAGACATTGTCTTCTCCTTTGGGTTCGCTTTCAGTATTGCCATCCGTTTTTTCTGCCGAACGAAGGGTTTCGTAAGTCTCTTCTTCCACCACCGTCGTAAAAGTCGCTAAATCGTGAAGACTTTTCTTTTGTTTCGTAAACAAAGTCAAGAGGCCAGAAGTGATGGTCAAGAGCAAAGACGTGAGACAGAGCGTGAACATATTAAAACTCCATAATCCGGAACCCGCCATCGTCAGAGTGATAGCGTTTGTCTGAATGAAGAAAAACGGGGCCAACAAGGTCAAAAATGAAAACTCGAGTGTTTCGATGAAACCGCGGGAAATTACTTGCCAAGGTAAGAGGGGACCTTTATCGGAAACGACAATGAATTTGAGAGCCCTTTTGGCAACCGTTCGTCCATTTTTGTTTAGAAGAGGGATGGCGATATAGAAAATCAGGGCCGCCATGGCGTAACTAACCAAACTGGCCCAGCCCGCGGCATGCGACATCGCGACGTTGAGATTGAGGTGCTCTTGGTAAAGAGGAAGGTAGGCATCGGATTTGCCGAATTCGATCCAGACTTTCTCGTAAGTAAGTTTGAAAGCCGTCAAGGTCGAATTAAAGGCGCTTTCTTGATCGGTTCCTTTGTCGAGTCCGCTGGAATATTGGTGAACCAAACTCTTGTATGGGGCTTTAAGAGACAAAACATTTTCCGAATTGGCTTCGAAAAGATAAGAGTACGTGTAATCGGCGTCGGTACGTAACATCAAATCGACATAATCTTTCGGGGCACCGCCTTTATAAGTTACGGTGTAATAGCGGAGACAATCGCTAGCTTCGCTATAGGATTCTTTGGAGATATTGCTGACCCAAACTTTTCCCGTCGAGTCTTCCGAATCGCTTGAGGGGGCAATGGAAGTCGTGGAGGTAAGAAGATGGGTTTTGGCGACATTAGCCAGAAGAGAATCATCGGTGGCGGAAAGCTTACTGGCCTTCTCGTAATAGCCAAACATCGGAGCGCCGGCGATGGCGAACAAAAGCATGGCACTCATGGCGCAAATGGCCGCATCCATGATGAAAGCAAGAAAACGCCTGCCATTATTGGTCGCATCCGTAATTTGGTCGCGCTTAAGTTCCATTAGCTATCCTTTGTCGTCGGTAAAGCCGCTCTCATCCGGCGCGGTTGGTTTGGCTGGTTCATCTTTCTTTTCTTCGGGTTTCGGTTGAAGGGGCTTTTCGCCTTTCTTAGAGAGTTCTTCGTCTTTCTTCTTTTCGTATTCGTCGAAATTCGTGATGCTATCCACTTCGGCTTTGCTCTTTTCAAGCGTCGACAAATCGAGGATGCTATCCTCGGCCGCAATCGCAGAAGCTTCTTCCGGCGTCGTCTTCTTAAAGGTCGACGCGGCTTTGGCCTTATAAACTTCAGGGTGGGTGGCAATATAGTTCTCTTCGGCTTCAGGAGAGGCAAACCACACGGACTTTTTCGCATCGATCACGCGGGTATGGGCAATCTTCTCGTGGAAGGATTGGCCGCTCTTGCTAATGATGGAAGACATGTAATCCAATAAGGAAAGAAGCATGAAGACCATGATGCCAATCATTAACGGATAGATTAAGAAAAGCAGCACTTCGAAGGTCATTAGGACCGGATGAAGAATTTTCTTCGATCCTTTGACGCTATAGCCATCCTCATCGACCACCGCTAAGCCCGTGATCATCTTACCCACGGTCTCGTCATTGCGTTTAAGAAGTGGGATGAGCAAATAGAAGATGAGAATGAGCGGCGCCACGACCACCACCAAAGCGCTCCATGTTTTGACGTTATAACTCGCTAGATTGGACGTGAAATAGCTTTGGCCAATCGCATTGGCCGCCGCGTCATAAAAGAGGCCGCTATAGGAATTGCTCGTGACTTCGTTATAGAAATAAGCTTTGAGGTTCTTAAGAGTCGTCTCATCGCCAGCGGTTACTTTATCTTGAATCGCTGTTTTAAGGACTGGCAAGGCGGTTTGATCCACCGCCCCATCCTTTAAGGCATACATGAAATACTTGTTCGCGCCGGCTCTTGAATCCTCAGACGCAACATCCACTTCGGCGGCTTTCTTGAATTCGAAAAGGGTGGTATAGAAATACTCGCTCGTGTAATATTCGGCCGCCGTTTTCTTGGCGCCAGTCGAATCGCTGATTTCATCGATTCGCTTATCGCTTGGCAAGAAGTTCCGGTAAAAGTTATAAGTGTCTTGAAGATAAAGAACGTAGCCAGGTTCCGTCTGGATGGCGACGGTGCTATCGCTACTATTCGCGGTCTTCGATTGGTCGATCGTCGCGAAATAGGACTTTACCGAATAAGCTTGGGTATAGCCATCCTTTTCGGTGGTTTTGAAAAGTCCGCTCTCGCCAAGGAAAGAATAAGCATTGCTCATGTCCGAATAAGCCCCGATGGCTTTTTCGTAATAGTTGCTAGTCACGAAACTGAAAAGAAGAAGGCCTGGCAAGGCCACACAGCCTAAATCGATTAAGTGGGATAAGATCCTTTTGCCGACACCGGCTTTCACAAGTTTCTCATTCATACCGCTTTAGTTTAATCGCTTCTCCTTTTCTTATCCATAAGAAAAAAGCCCCTTCTTGCGAAGAGGCTAATTTTTGGACTAACAAGCGAAATTAGTGAAGAATCTCGCTGACAGTGCCGGCGCCGACAGTCTTGCCACCCTCACGGATGGAGAACTTGGTGCCCTGCTCGAGAGCGATCGGGTGGATCAACTCAACGGTGAAGGTCACGTGGTCGCCCGGCATGACCATATCAGTCCCGGCTGGGAGAGTGATGTTGCCAGTGACGTCGGTAGTGCGGAAGAAGAATTGCGGACGATAGCCATTAAGGAAGGCGGTATGACGGCCACCCTCGTCTTTGGTTAAAACGTACACAGTAGCGGTGAACTTGTCGTGCGGGACAATGCTGCCCGGCTTGGCAAGAACCTGACCACGCTCGACCTGGTCGTGGGTGATACCACGAAGGAGGGCGCCGATGTTATCGCCACCCTCAGCGAAATCGAGGGTCTTGCGGAACATTTCGAGGCCAGTGACGACGGTCTTCTGAGTCGGACGAATGCCGACGATTTCGACTTCGTCGTTGATCTTGCACATACCACGCTCGACACGGCCAGTGACGACGGTGCCACGACCAGAGATCGTGAGAACGTCTTCAATCGGCATGAGGAACGGCTTGTCGTTAGCACGGACAGGATCCGGGATGTAGGTATCAAGGGCATCCATAAGTTCGAAGATGCACTTGGCATTCGGATCATCGACGGTCTTGGCTTCGCCGGCGAGCTTAGCGCTGCCGCGAATGACCGGAGTCTTGTCTCCAGGGAATCCGTACTTGTTGAGAAGATCGCGGACATCCATTTCGACGATGTCGATGAGTTCTGGGTCATCGACCATATCGGTCTTGTTAAGGAAGACGACGATGTAAGGAACGCCGACTTGGCGAGCAAGTAAGACGTGCTCACGAGTCTGCGGCATAACGCCATCGGCGGCCGAAACGACGAGGATTGCGCCATCCATCTGGGCGGCGCCAGTAATCATATTCTTGACGTAGTCAGCGTGCCCCGGGCAGTCGACGTGAGCGTAGTGACGCTTTTCGTCTTCGTACTCCTCGTGAGCAGTGTTGATCGTGATACCACGAGCCTTCTCTTCAGGGGTGCTATCAACGCCGGCATAACCGACGTCTTTGCTCCAGCCCTTCATCGAAAGGACGTGCATGATGGCGGCGGTAAGTGTGGTCTTGCCGTGGTCGACGTGGCCGATTGTGCCAACGTTAACGTGGACACGGTCACGGTTGAATTTCTCTTTTGCCATTTGATTTTTCCTCCAAAAATGGTTTGTTTAGAAACGCGCTTATAAATGATAGTCTATCGTTTTTGAGTTCGCAATACTTACCCTAAAGGTAAGAATGTTATCTCGTCGACATGTTGGCGGTCTTGACGATCTGATCCTGGACGTAACGCGGGGTTTCTCCATAGTGATCGAAGGTCATTGTGAAGTTGCCACGTCCTTGCGTTAAGGAGCGAAGGTCAGTGACGTAACCGAACATTTCAGCAAGCGGGATGAAGCAATCGAGAACCTTGGCGTTTCCGCGCTGGGTCTCTTCGTTGATCACGCCACGACGACGGCTGACGTCACCAAGGACGTCGCCATAGTACTGCTCAGGCACGGTGATGACCACCTTCATGATCGGCTCAAGGACGACCGGGTTGCACTTGACGCCAGCGGCCTTAAGGGCCATAGAGGCGGCAATTTTGTAGGCAGCTTCGGAGCTATCGACTTCGTGATAAGAACCATCGAAGAGAGTAGCCTTGAGGTCGATAATCGGATAGCCAGCGATGATGCCGCGGCCAAGGGCTTCTTCAAGTCCTTGCTGGGTCGGCTTGATGAACTCTTTCGGAACGGAGCCACCGACAACGGCATCGACGAATTCGAAGCCTTTGCCCGGGTTCGGTTCGAAGCGAATCCATACGTCGCCGTATTGACCATGGCCGCCGGTCTGCTTAATGTAGCGACCTTCGGCTTCGCCAGCGGTTTTGATCGTCTCACGGTAGTTAACCTGAGGCTTGCCGACGTTGGCTTCGACGCCGAATTCACGGCGCATACGGTCAACGAGGACATCGAGTTGAAGCTCGCCAACGCCACCGATGATGGTCTGGCCAGTTTCATTGTCGGTATGAACACGGAAGGTCGGGTCTTCCTCAGCAAGTTTGGTGAGGGCGACCTCCATCTTTTCCATATCGGCTTTCGTCTTCGGCTCCACTGCTTCTTCAAGCACTGGCTCCGGGAAGACCAATCTTTCAAGGACGACTGGAGTGGCCGGATCGCTCAAGGTGTCGCCGGTGGTCGTGGCCTTTAAGCCAACGACGGCGCCGATTTCACCAGCGTGGAGAACGTTAACCTCTTGACGATGGTTAGCGTGCATAAGGACTAGACGAGCGATACGCTCCTGAGTCCCACGCGAGCTATTAAGAACGTAAGAGCCGCTCTTTAAGACGCCCTGGTAGACACGGACATAGGCCAAACGGCCAATGAACGGGTCAGTAGCGATCTTGAAGGCTAAGCCAACGAACGGGGCGTTATCAGAAACGGTAGCGACCCAAGGCTTGCCATTGAGCTCACCCTTCTCGCCCGGAATGTCGAGCGGGGACGGGAGATAATCGACGACGGCGTCAAGGAGAAGCTGAATGCCTTTATCCTTGAACGCGGTGCCGCAGATGACCGGGAAGAACTTCGCGGTGATTGTGGCTTTGCGGATGGTGGATTTGACGAGGTCGATCGAGGGCTCTTTGCCTTCGAGGACGTCTTCCATGATCTCGTCGTTATATTCGGCGAGAGTCTCAAGGAGAACGCTGTGGTAATGCGCGGCCTTTTCCTTAAGTTCATCCGGGATGGCGATCTCTTTCGGGGGGTCATCCTTATTCTGTGTGTATTGCCAGCCGACCATTCTGACGAGGTCGATCTCGCCAATGAAGCCGGATTCTTTGCCTATCGGGTACTGAATGGCGGCATACTTGACGCCAAGTTTTTCCTTTAAGGTGGCTAAGCACATTTCGAAGTCAGCGCCGATAGCGTCCATCTTGTTGCAGAAGACGATTCTCGGAACGCCATACTTATCAGCTTGTCTCCAAACGGTTTCGGTTTGCGGCTCAACGCCGTTTTTGCTATCGAGGACCGTGACGGCGCCATCGAGGACACGAAGCGAACGCTCAACTTCAACGGTGAAGTCAACGTGCCCCGGAGTATCGATGATGTTGATACGGTGGCCCTTCCAGAAGCAAGTGGTCGCGGAAGAGGTGATGGTGATACCACGTTCCTGTTCCTGAACCATCCAGTCCATGACGGCTGTGCCTTCATGAACCTCGCCGATCTTGTGGGTACGGCCTGTGTAGTAGAGAATGCGCTCACTCGTCGTGGTTTTGCCCGCGTCGATGTGCGCCATGATGCCGATATTGCGAGTATGGGGAAGGTCGTAGGTTTCCGATTCGTTTATGAGTAATTCGTCGTTGGCCATATGCTTCCTCCTTTACCAGCGATAGTGCGCGTAGGCCTTGTTGGCCTCAGCCATCTTGTGCACGTCTTCCTTCTTCTTGACAGAAGCTCCGGTGCCGTTGGCGGCATCAATGATTTCAGCAGCTAACTTTTCTTCCATGGTCTTCTCGCTGCGGAGTCTCGAATAGGAGACAAGCCAGCGTAAGCCAAGGGTCTGCTTTCTCTCAGCGGTCACTTCGACCGGGACCTGATAGTTGGCAGCGCCGATACGACGAACCTTAAGTTCGACTTCCGGCATGATGTTGTTAAGAGCAGTTGAGAAGACGTCCGCGGCCGGTTTTCCGGTCTTCTTCTCGATGATCTTGAACGAATCGTAGATGATGGTCTGAGCGGTTCCCCGTTTGCCATCGAACATAACCCGGTTGATTAAGCGAGTGACAAGCTTGCTGTTATAAACTGGATCGGGAAGTACATCCCGTTTTTCGATTTTGCCTTTGCGTGACATGGTTATTCACTCCTTATTTAGCAGCCGGCTGCGGCTTTTTGGTGCCGTACTGGCTTCTGCCCTGGCGACGAGCTTCAATGCCCGCGCAGTCGAGGCAGCCGCGGATGATGTGGTAACGAACGCCAGGGAGATCCTTGACACGTCCGCCGCGAATCATCACGGTCGAGTGTTCCTGAAGGTTGTGACCTTCGCCACCGATGTAGGCAGTAACTTCGTAGCCGTTGGACAAACGGACACGAGCGTACTTACGAAGAGCCGAGTTCGGCTTCTTCGGCGTCATGGTTCCGACACGGGTGCAAACGCCACGTTTTTGGGCGCTCGGCTGGTCAGAAGCTTTTTTGGTGAGGTTGTTCCATCTTTTGCCAAGAGCCGGAGTCTTAGACTTCTTCTCGGCAGTATGACGGCCTTCCCGCACTAGTTGGTTGATAGTAGGCATTTTTGATATTTTCTCCTTTGCCTTTGAAGCACACATTTCCCAGTGTGTCTATCTTGTCCGTAAATAAAATGCCGATTTGGCATTTCTTCACGTCCGAGCGTAACTATACACGCACCACTAAAGCCTGTCAACAACATAAATTAATGATTTTTACCCAAAGAAAAAATTACTATTTTGCCCTGTCTCCGCTCGCACATGCGTATGTAATGCAAAATAAGGAGAGGCCAATGACAAAATTCGCTTGGCGTTATCAGATGGCAAATGTAAAGAAATTGTTGTGTGTTACAAACATATGAACACCACGTTTTTTAGAAGTCTTTTTATAGCAAAAAAAGAAGCCAATGATAGAACCAAGAAAGGTGGGTAACCACAATATGAGTTTCCTAGATGCTTTCAAAAAAGTCCCGCAATGGGAGGGGGAGGAGCATGTCGCCATTCCGCTTGACACCATCAGGCAGCGTCTCAAGAACATGTTCGAACCGAAAGGTCTCTTTGCCAGCAGCCCCTACAAAGGCCAAATCAACACTGATTGCGCTTTAGGGCCTTATGGCTGGACGATCGAAGCTACTACTAACAAGCTTGACCACTACAACCTCACTTTAACGCAAAAAGATGGCATGGTCTCAATCATTCACTATGTTGTCGGAACGGCTGGCAACTCCAAGGCGGCTGCCGAAAAGTTCATCGACGATTTAAAGAACCCCAAGAAGTGAGGCCCTCCTACGAGTTTCACATCAATAATCGCTTCCCTGTCATTCATTGACTTTAGCGATAAGACGACAATTATCTGGCTCGTAGTCATCTTGGCCGTCGCTGCTGGCCTATTTGCCTTATCGGTCTTCGTTGACGTAGCTGGAAAGGTGCTCTCGTTCCTCGCCGCATTAGCTCTCATCATCACCTACTTCGTGATGGGAGGCGGTTGGACGGGAACAGGGAAAGATCTTGGTGGAGGAATCTTCTGGACTTCCTCAATCCTGCTTTTCTTATCCTATCTCTACTATTACGGGGCTCTCGCAACAGCGGACACAAGAGAAACCAACACTTATCTGATTTTGGGTACATTGATTGATTCCACTAGTGGGAACAGCCCAACCAAAACCTTCTTCATTACGGTATTTGCGTTAGCGCTGGCCTCGGCCGCCCTTTGCGCGGTAGCCTATTTCTTCTGGATGCCGCTCATCATCTGTTTGGCTGGATGCCAACTGATCGGGTCCGTGGTCGCGATAGTGAAGTTCTTTGTATCTCGATAAAAAAAGAGACGCCTAGCCAGTCTTAATGTGGACCCCATGTCAAGGACACATTAAGAAAAAGCCTCTGGGACTATAGGATTGCTGCCGGCCGGCAGCAATCCTTTTCGTTTATGAGAGCGGGCAGCCTGACTGGCCTGGCGAGGAGGTAAT
>Ga0183098_10449_pt1 | contig 83010 bp, 70 predicted proteins | sample BioMet9_FD_128884 | JGI IMG/M metagenome (GOLD analysis project Ga0183098, IMG submission 128884) | Microbial communities from bioreactor (seeded with sewage sludge) at Lawrence Berkeley National Lab, California, USA - Biofuel... | ecosystem: Engineered > Bioreactor > Anaerobic > Unclassified ...
CCCGCGGCTGAAACGCCCCGAATACCACACGCACTCGCTGCGGGGACTGTCCAGCGCGTCCCGTAATGGAGACACCGGGCTGCCTCTCCACCGTCTCCTGCGAACAGAGCACTCTTTTCCGGGGGTTGACTGCTGTGTCCCTCCGCAGACACAGTGGGCTGTCCGCTGCTTCGCCACCTTCCGAACTCACGCCGCGCTCTACCCCGCCGTCATCCACAAATCGCAGCCTTCGGCACGCCGCTTCGAGTTCGCTCTTCCTCGGCCCGCTCCCGCTGAACTCGAAAACAAACCGTTCACCCTCCGGCACCTGCTCCATCGCGCCGACAACGGTGTCAAACTCGTGCGCCAGCCCGAGATTCCCCGAGTACAGCAGCTTCAGTCGCCCATCCCGCCGGAACGCCTGGGGCCGGATCGCTTTCCCATCCGCCCAGTTCTCGGCAATCACGATTCGTTCCGCCGGAATTCCGCGCTGAATCAGCCGCTCCTTCATGCACGGCCCCAGCACCAGAATTGCGTCGGCATGCCGACGCGGCCAGTCCGCCAGCGCCCCGATCAGCCGTTCCAGCAACGACCCGCGCCGCAGCACCCCCAACTCCACCGCCACATCGGGGTACAGATCCATCTCCCAGATCACGTGCCGGGAACCGTGAAGCATCTGCGCCATCCGCCCCAACACCCCCAGCAACGGAGGCGTCGTCATGCTGACAACCGTGTCACGCCGCCGGCACCGCACCACCCGCCACGCAGCGCCCGCAAAGTAGCACCCGTAGCTCAGCAGCTTGCCAATCCCAGCCCCACGAGCGAACCCGGGCGCGACCACCGAATGAACAACAGCGTTAGGCACTCGTGTTGCCTCGCCGCCACTATTGGCATACCCGCCACGGCTGCAAACGACTTCCGCGCGCAAGCCAGAGTGAGCTCCTGCAGACACACAGTCCGTCAGAATCAAGCTCGTCGCTGACTCGTCAGGATAGAAGAACTGGTTGAGGAAGATAACTTGAGACAAGGTCATTTTCGACCATGATCCGGCTTGGCCCTATTCACCGCTCTATCGCCGCAACGATGGACTCGGCCATCACGCGGTTTCCCCGAAGATTCGGGTGAATCGCGTCTCGAAACGGATCGTGACCAGACAACAAGCTCGCACGCCAAGCAGGCAACATTTCAACGAGCGGCGCGCCTGCCGAGTCGGACAGCGCTTGAAGGTCCCGACAATGGTCGAAGACGTACCCTGCCCGAGCGGTTTCGGAAGACTCGCGGCTTGTAAGATTGTCTTGCCCTCCCGTGGGTCTGGCGTTCGGCGAGGCTCAGCGCAACGAAACATCGCCAACGCTCAACTATAGGAGGTCACTCCCTTTCAGCGATGTGGCCTGTGCGCGCGCGAGTCACTCAAGGCTGTCCAGACAAGAGTGAACGCAACTGCACCACAGGTTCAACAGGGCCAGCCGCCTCACTCAGCTTCGCGCTGTTGCGAATCAGGCAGCCGCTGCGCCACAATTTGCATCAGGTTCCCAACGGGAAAACGCGTAAAGTACGGCGGAGTTGCTTTGAGAACCGTGACCACCGCAGTGGCGCGCAGCAGCCCGCCCACCAATACACCACGCACGAATCGTACAGCCCGGCGAAAGGAGTTCCGCTCAAAGTTTTTTTCCAGCGAGATGACCCGAAAGCCATTTCGCTGAAGCAAGCGGGTTATGCCGTCGCTGGAAAACACGAAAAGATGCTGCGGCGGATCGTACCATTGAACCACTCCCGGAAGTAACCTATCCAGCCAGTCATCCCCGATGCCGGTGTCCAATATGAGGTATCCATTCTCATTCAACGCACCGCGAATCGCCGTTAGCATCTTCCCCGGGGAAGCCAGGTGCTCTATGGTGGCCCAAAGCGTAATACAGTCGTACTTACGACTCAACGAATGCTCACCGGCCAAGTCACCAACAGTAGCCGGTACCCGAGCCACATTCCGTGCATACGCGATAGCAGAACGGGACAGATCAATGCCCTCGGCATCTATGCCATAGTCGAGACAGGCCCGGACAAAGGCCCCCTTCCCGCATCCGACGTCCAACACTTTCGCGGACTTCCCCGCGACACTTGCAACTACGCCGACTTTGGCCTTAAAGTCACGCGCCATCCGGCTCTCCACGTCATCATACCATCCGCCCTCGTCGGATCCGAGGTGGAACTGGTTATAGAATTCTTCCAATTCCGAATTCGACGGGGTGGGATAGACAAATGTTGTCTTACAGTCCTCACATCTGTACATTTTGTGTTCCGCGAGCCATACATACATGGCGGCATTTCCATTGCATACAGGGCAGACTAGTTCCATTTACTTCTGTCTCTTACTCCTACGCGAATCAGTTGTCTAGCCATGGGCGCCGAATGTCATTCATATCAGAGTTTCTTTAACTCATTGACATGAGACCGCTCAGGAGCACACGCACTTTGCAGTAGTAGTCGCGCACAGGCACCCTTTCGCAACGGAAGGCGGACCCCAAAATTGAACAGGAACGATAATGAAAAGACGGAAAGAACATCTCGCAATGTCTTACAGCGTTCGTTATAGCACCGGATTAGGCGAAGCGGCCGTGTCGCCTTCGCGCCTCGTTGCATATGATCGCTCGTAAAGCTTTGCATCCACTAGAAATCTGTACCAGAATCCTTGCAGACAATGGTAAATCAAGCCGGGGCGGCCATCCAGAATGCCGAACTTAAGAAAATATCGATAGAACCAGTACAAAAACGCTCTAAAGAAGAGCGGAGAACGGCCATACACGTTTTGCTTGAGCCAACGGCGCTGCGCAGAGGGCTGACCGAACAGTGTGGCACCGCCCTGCACTCGCTTGTCGCCAGAGCCAAGTATGTCGAGGCATTCCAGATCCGAGTACCTGTTGTGCTTCACCGTCCACTCGCTAAGGCTCTTCGGTATGTCATGGATCAAGTCGCCATGAACACGTTCGACAATCCCATGGGAGAGTACGATGCGCTCGTCCATCCAGGTCTCCTCACAGCGGCCTGCTCCGCGTCGCACGACTCTCAACAGCCATATCGGATACGTCCCGCCCCACCGTAAGTCACGGCCGAGAAAGCGAATGCGCAGCGGGACCATCATGCCGCCTACGTTCTCGCCCGCATTCGGTAACGCCCGCCGTAACTCACGACGGAGCTCCTGACTCAGCCGCTCGTCTGCGTCAATCCGTAGGATCCATTCGCACGACGAGTGGATGTTCTCAAGCGCCCAGTTGAACTGCGTCGCGTGATTATGGAATGCATGAATCAAAACTCGGGCATTGCGCTCCTGGGCGATAGCTACGGTCCGATCCGTGCTTCCCGAATCCACCACGTAAATCTCCGCAGCAGTATCCTTCAGGCTCTCCAGGCACGCGGGCAGGTCGCGCTCTTCATTTTTGGTCAAGATAATCGCAGCAAGCGAAGACACCGTCACGCTTATTCTCCAGACCGATCCATTTTGGCCAGTTCATCCCCATCCAGCACGCGCGGCTTAAGAAAACGGGCAGGATTGCCCACCACCACCGTCCACGGTTTTACGTCCGTATATACCGAGGACCGCGCGCCGACAACCGCTCCATCTCCCACCGAGACTCCCGGCGCGATGAATACATCCGCCGCAATCCAAACACGCCTGCCCAGTCGGATTGGCATTGGAATTAAGGGCATGCTGGAATTTGTATAGTCGTGTGTTGCGCCACAAAGATAACTGTACTGTGACACTGTGCAATAGTCGCCGAGCGCAACTTTTTCCACGTTGTAGCAGTCAACATTCGGCGCGAGGCAAGCGACATCACCCATTTCCAGGTTCCAAGGCGCCCAGATTTTGACAGAGGCATGCACCGCCGCTCCGGTCCCGATGCGCGCTCCGAACACGCGCAAGAGCCCAATCCGCCATGCGTGAAATTGCCTCGGTGTGGGTCGGAACAGCAAGAGGTATGCTACCTGCCAGACCGCGCGCAGCAGACGGTTTTGCCAGCTATGCGAACTGGGGAATGGGTTCCTTTTAGTAGCTCTCACCTTGCCTCAATTCCGTAGATGGATGGAGATGCTCGTCATCGCGCGCATCTTTCCAGCAGATCTGTCTTGTTCCCACGTGCTATATTCCGGATACTTAGAGTTCTGTCACGCGACAAAGTCGCTTCCTGCTGCGCATATCCAGAGACACCGGCGACGGATGAGACTGCTCGCGACCAAACCCGGAATACCGTCGGCGGCACAACGTCCCACGCCGCCCACGCCAGACGGCTTTGAGCGCTCAATCGGCCCTTATATGGCTCTTTGGCTTGCACCTAAGCACTCCTGGATGGCGGTCACCCAACGTCGTCCGATTTCCCGCTCGTCAAGCACGTGCGCAACGGACGTTCGAACCTTATCCGCGGTCTCATTCCTCCACTTCTCGTCAACCATCCGTTCACGCATGAACCGAGTCCAGGCGTCCACGGAACCAGGCAGAATCTCCGCGCCACTGGGGAACTCATCCGCCACATATACCTGATCGGACACGGCCACTGCGCAACCGAAATTGATTGCTTCGACAACCGCGATGCCGAAGTTTTCCTGATATGACGGCAGAAGGAACCAAGCCGCCTGCCTCAGCAGACAGCGCTTTTCATCCCCCGCGACCAATCCGGTAAACCGGATGGATGTCTCGCATCCCTTCCTTCTTGCGCGATCCCTTAGTCGCTCAACGTACCGCGACTCGCCCGGCCCGGCGATGACCAACCTCCACGGCGCGGGCACATGGGCCATCGCCCACGCGTCGATCAACAAATCCGGCCTTTTTTTGGGGTCCACCCGGCCCAGGAATAGTGCGACCTTGCCCCGGGTGCCCTGCTCGCCCCGCAAACCGGTGGGAATGCTTTGTACTTCCTCCTCTCGTCCCAAGCCAGCCGGAGGGACCACCATCTGTAATGGAGCCGGAAGACGAAATGTCCGATTCGCGTTTTCAAGTTCCCGCTTTGCGGCAAAGAATACCGCCGTTGCTTGTCGCATCAGCCTGGCATCACGCCAATACCAGTACACCGTCTTCTTCAGCCTTTTCCAAACGCCCTGCCCTCTCACCGGCCACAGATCCAGCATGCCATGGGGATAGACAATATACGGTATGCCCGCCGCAATACACTCCTTACCGACAAACCAGGTATCTGAGCGCCATAGTCCATGAAGGATCACCAAGTCGAATCGCGAAAGGTTGTTTCGACACCACCCTCGCAGCGTGTGCGAACAACAGTGCCCTAATACACCGGCATTTTTAATCTCATGAATTAACTCACATGCCACCGGATTATCTGGAATGTTGACGGGCCCATACCCTAATAGTTCGCCATTAATACCATAGCCTTGCAGCAAACAAGTTAGGTCCAATACCCCTCGCAGCGGTCCACCTGAACTCTGATTCAATAACCCTATAACATGCAAAATGCGCACTTCCCCGACTCCTTGTCTTTAGCAGTCTCGTATGCATGCGGCCGCCGCGCGCGGTCCGGCGACACGGATTTCCGATAACTCATTTGGATCGCAATCCGTTGCAAAGTGGGCGGGCCGCGCTCCGCGGGTCGACATCATCTTAGCCACGTCCTCATCCTGCTTCGGTGCCTCCTGCAGCCCCACGCCTTCGCGTTAGCGCTTCCGTCCGTCGCCAGCCAATTTTCGCGCTCGCCCCAACCTCGACCGTCCCCAGTTCCCCTTCTACTGCGGCCGTTCTGCCGTTTCCCGTCGCCCCTCGCGACTACGGAGGCACATTTGATTCGACTTTCGAACCCACTCGTCCGAGCAATCGGTAAAAGAACTGCAGCAACAGGATATGGGACCGTCCCGCGCACCGCCTAGTCCTTTCCCATCCACTTCAGCACGCCTCCAATTGCCCCCCGCGGACGTCCGTCGGGGCGGACTCCTCTCTACGTAATGGAGCCACCCGCCGACTTTGGCGCCCCCACCGCGCCACCTGATCGAGAAGTATGCACGCGAGGATCATGTAACAAGGCGCTTTCAGCGTACTCATCAGATCATTACGTATCAGCGGAAAAGAATTTGCTAGCAATGCCGGAGCTACGGTGAAAACCATCAACGCCCGCTGGCTTGTGACTATTTTTTGTAACACTATCCCCAAACCCAGCGCGCAAACCATGCCGCCCCAGTACCCGAAATTCAACATCAGTTCTGCAAGGTAAAAGAAGCCCAGCCCTCCCCCCGACTCGGCGAACGCAGGTGCCTTTTCGTGCACGTACCTCGCGCTGGGAGCGCTCTCAGAGTGCTGTAGTTCGCTCAGCGCTGTTCCGCCCCACTCCTGCCCGTTCTGTTGCACCTGCTCATACGCCCACGGCACCATCTGCACCATCAACGCACCACCAGACATTGCATACACGGCAGCAGCAATAACGTTTTTATCGCGAAGCTTGTCCCGATCATCTGCGCGGCGAATTGCCATCCAAGAAAAAAGCAGTATGACACCTGCGCCTATAGCAGTTTTTTTCTTCCAATCAATTCGGTCTCCAAAATAATACAACGCGTACATTCCAAATATGAACAAATTCGTCCGAAGCGGCATTAAATAAACATAGATATACAAAAATAAGCACACAGCGAAAATTGTAGCATTGCGAGTTTTCTTTGATAATGTCGGCCAAGCCGCAAACAGACGCATAAATGCCGCGTGGCTCACGAGCACTGAAAACATTATATATTTGTCATTTCCCAATCCAGCCTTATGAATTTCAACATAATCAAGCCCTCTAAATTTCAAATAATAAAGGCCTAAATTAAGTAATAGCGGACACAAGCTTGCCACTATGTAAACAGGCGGACAAGGAACGTAAACGCGGCCGCCGCGCCCTGCCGAACGCAAATGCTTCACAGGCCTTCGCGCGATGCACCCCCCAAGGGCCAATGCTTCTATCGACAGACTGACGTATTGGACTGTAGCCGCTTCTTCCGTATCTGCGCGCCCTGCGTGTCCGTCAGTTATCGCGGCGAGATCATTCATCTGAAGTATATAAGAGCACAAGCTAAATACCGTTATGGCGATTGTCACGAATAAAATATTCGCCAAAATACGAAGTTTAGCTTTGAATAGCAAACATACATAACTTGCCGCCGCCACCCCCACCGCAGCAATTGCTGACTGTGGAAATACGATGGTCGTCGCCAGGCAGATCGTGACAACGATGGCATATATGTCATTGCCGCCTCGAATCAGTGGATGGTGGACGCCGTTTTTTGTTTTGGCATTCACGCTACGCGGCCTCCGCCGCGAGTCCACGCCGAAGTACGCAAAGACCTCCGCCAGCCATGACCGCGGCCGAAAGCAGTGCTGTGGTACCGGCTCCGACGAGTCCCCAGCGCGGAATGAGTGCGGCTGAGCCACACAGGGTGATGAGGACGGCTACAACATTTACGGGGACCTGACGTCGGAATTCCTGCGCTGCGGTTACTCCGCAAAACAGAAATGATCCTATCGCGTTCAGTGCTGCCACGCCCACGAGCATTGCCAGAATGTCGGCGTGGGCTCCATATTCCGGCCGGTAAACGAGCGTCAATATCTCGCGTCCTACTATAAGACATGCTGGTATACCAACCACGCCAATCGCAACACCGAGCATTGTCAGCTTTGTAAGTAAGCTTTTAAATGCACTATATTGATGCCGCAAAAACATTTCGGCCAAGCGAGTTGTCGCCGACTGGCTCAGGGCGGCAACGATGAGATTGATCGCCACTACCAGATACGAAAGAGACGCATATATTCCCTGGTTGGCGGCGCCATCGTAATGCTGAAGATAATATCGAGGAATGTTTACACTCAGAGACTGCATTGTTGCAACACAGCCCAGGGGTGCGCTCACACAAGTTATTTGCTTGAGTTTTTTGGCGTTTAATCGGAAAAAATCTCCTCCATTTCGATCTAGAGTTTTTGCCTTGGGCACCTCGTAAAATATCAGCACGGCGCTCCAGACTCCCGACAGTGCAGCTAGAGAAAAAGTTATACTTTTAAAAAAAATATAAGTTGCAAAAAAGACGGCGAGCGATCCAATACCGCGAATTGTTAAACTTACCGATGCCAACTTCAAGCGTTCCTCACGCTGAAAGAGTCCTGCAATGACGTCACTCAGACACTCAATCGCCTTGGAAACAGCAACTAGTATAATTACTTGGCGTACGCAGCTTACTGGTTCAGCGAAGAAAGCAATTCCGATTACTGCAAGTAGTCCGGTAAGAGTTGCGATAAGCCGTAGCGTAAAATAGTCTGCAAAAGAGTTGATGCCGCGCACGTCAGTTGCCTGGACGGTGCGAAGCTGCAGGTTTGTAAGCATGAATACTGGCGCGCTGATAGCTAAGGCGAAGGTAAACTCGCCGACAATCGACGGACTACCAGTTTTCGCTAGTGTCGATAACAGGCCCCACTGAGTGCCTGCATAGATTACGTTTGCGGTGAAGACCCATAGGAAGTTTGTTCGTAGCCGCGGAACTGTCGCAGAAGCTTTTACTAAACTTGACTTGGCTGCCGGAGATGGGGAGCTATCGCTGTCCGCCTTGGGCAGGAACCAATGTCCTGAGTGAGGCAGTTCTTTTTTGATACGCGCCAGCCCCAAAAAATGATTAGGCATAAATTGTCAGTCGTCATCGGGCAAAGATATTTCCCGGTCGTGACACGGCAGGTGGATAAATTTCGCGAGTAGCTTAAGACCTCGGCGAGGTTGCTCTACAGCACAAGTAGGCTGCTAAAAATGGCACGTGAGCGCTCCAAAGTCGGCAGGTACCGCAGCGTCATCGAGCCTTCGGAATGATATGTCTTGCGTTTTCATGCGACAGCGCTGTCACCCCGTGAAATCACTGATGGTCTCGGCCAGCGCCAGGACCCGTCGGCGTTCGTGATCCTCGAGCGGTCCCGCCAACCGACCGGCGAGGAGTTCGCACTCCGCCGCGATCTGCTGACGAATCTCCAGATTCTTATGGAGAAGCGCCTGCTGCGCATCGCTTCGCGCATCCACAACCACGATGCGCTCACGCAGGAAATCCTGCGCGTCCGCGACGTCTCCGGCGCTTGCCACGACGACCTCGTCATGGCCGCGGCCCCCGCCTGCTGGCGCGCCGCCAAATGGATGCGGCTCCAGTCGCGAAGCATGGCGCGCACCGTCTGGACCGCCAGCCACACAACGTGGTCAGACGGCCGGCTCTGCCGCTGCCTTCCCACGCTCCTGTAGATGTACGTAGATCGATCCGGCGAATGCCGCCAGTAGCGCGCCCAGAATCGCAATCGTCCCCCGGTGCGGGCTGCTCTTCTTCTCTGGCGGAACTGCATAATCGACCACCTGGATGACCGGCGCCTCCTTGGCCTCGTCCACTCGCGCCGCTTCGTACTGCTTGGCCAGGACCTCGAACAACGCCTCGTGATACTTGACGTCGCGCATCGCGCGCAGGTACTCGAGCCCCGACTTTGGCACGCTCGCCACCGGCACCAGTGGATCGCCGGCCGCCTGACGCGAACCGCCCGCTTCGAGCTTCGCCAACTGCCCGCGCAGGGATGCGAGCGCCGTCTCCTGGCTGACGACATCGGGATTCTGCGCCGTGGCCCCCATCTTGAGACGCTGCAATTCGACTTCGCGCATCGCGATCTCCGCCCGCAACTGGGCAATCGATTCAATCACGACTTGCGCCTGGCTGTTCACCTCGACAATCCCCGTCCGCTGCTGCGTTTCGCGCAGCGTGTTCTCCGCGCTGGCCAGGGCGTTCTTCTCGCTCTCGACCTCCCGCTCGAAGAACAGCCGCCGCTGCGCCGACTCCGTCACGGCCAGCCGGTCGTTCTGCGCCGTCAGCTCAGCGATATAGGCGTTGGCCAGATCCGCCGCCCGCTTCGGATCGCGGTCTTCGACGGAGATCTTGATCATCGAGTCCTTGCCGGATGCAAAGCTGGCCCGCGAACTCAATTTGTGCCGTGTGTCTTCCAGGCTCTTCTCTTCGTAAACCGAGCGGAGCTTGAACCGGCTGATGAGGTCGTCGCTGGCGCTGCGGCTTTTGAGAATCCCGATATACATGTCGGCGGGGTCCTTCAGCCCCAAGGAAGGAGCGGCGGCACCGGCAAGCGCGCCAAGCTGCCCCAACATTGCGCTGGACAGCGATTGCGGCTTGGCTGGCGGGAGGATCACCGCCGTCGCCGTGTACATATTCGGAATCAGAAATGCGATCGCGCCACCCAGGATTGCGCCGCCTGCAATCACCGACGAGAGGAATTTCGCGTGCCCCGCCAGCTCTTTGAACAATGCGCCCAGGTCGATGCCGCCGTCGTCCCCGGCGTCGTAGATCTCCTGTTCGTCCTCGACCGCGGCGCCAGGCTTGTTCGGTTCCATGCGGTTTCTCCCTTACTTCAAAACGTTGACGGCCGCGGCGCCCAGCGCAAGTTGGCTGAACACCTGCGTCCAGTCGCGCAAGCCGCGCATCGCCGCCCCGTGGAACATCTGGGTCGGCACCACAACCGAATCGCCGGGATTGAGCCGCGTTGCTTCGAACGATTTGCTGAACAGTCCGGAACCGTGCTTAGGCACAACTTGTCCGTCGGCGCGGATCACAAAAGTCCGGCTCCGGTCGGCCGTGCGGTCACAGCCTCCCGCTTCGCTCAGGTAGTCCGCGACGCGGTGGCGCGGGCGGAACAGGAGCGCGCTTTGGTTGTATACCGCGCCAAACACATTCACCGTCATCGGCCGCGTCGGCACATGAAACGTGTCGCCATCCTCCAGCGGGATGTTCATCAGCCTGGCCGTTCCCATGTCTTCCGGATCGAGTTCAAGGACGATCCTTCCCGTGGCCTTGATCGCGTGCATCCGGTCGAGGACTTGTCGCTGCGCCGTCATCTGGGCCGTGGCGGCTTGCGTCTCTTCGCCCGTCGAGCCCAGTCCGGTTCGGGCGGAAGCCCCTTGCGCGAGCTGGCGCTCCATTTCGTCCACAAACTGGTCCAGCCGTTCCTGCTGGCTTCTCTGGGTGGAGACGCGCGTCAGCTCCGCCCCGTAAAGATAAGCTTGCGGCGTCATTCCGCCGATGCGGTCGATCAGTTGTCCAAGCGTCTCGCCGGGACGCGCAAGATAGATGCCCGCCGCGTTGAATTCGCCTTCGAGCCGCACGTAGTGATTCTGCTGCGTCTCGGCAACATGCACGTCGGCCGTCGAAAAGATCGTCACCACGTCGCCGGGCCGCAGCTCCAGATTCTGCGACTCGTCACGGTCGATCACCAGCCTGCCCAAGTTGAACGGAATCAGTTGCGCGGCCAGCGTGTCCGGGTTCTGCCGCTCGATGGCGGCGTAGGACCAGTTGATTTCCGGCACGCTGGCCGTACCGGTCTTGTTCTCGGCTGCGCCAATCGGCCCCGTCAGAGTCGCCAGACCGCCCGCCCGCGGCTCATTGGCCACTTCCGCATTGTTCAATGGCGCAAAGCCGCGCCGGCTATGCTCCGCCCAGTCTGTGTCCCCCGGCGGAGTAGCACCCAGCCGGTTCCGTTGCGTCCAATACGCGCGCGTGATCAGCGATTCTTTGTCCGGAATGATGTCCCGCAAGCGCAGGCCTTCGTGCCAGGAAAAGCGTCCAGGGTTGGCGACGTTACCGCGCAGCGTGACGGCCCGGTCGAACTTCGGGCTGATCGCAGGAATCCGCAGGATGTCCGCTTCCCGCACCGCCACCGCCTGGCCCACACCGTCGAGCGCCAGTTCCAGCACTTCGCGTTTGTGCTGCGCCGTAATCCGCTCCAGCAGGGCCCGCTTCGCGTCCGCTGTCGGAGCCAGCCCACCGGCCAACTCCACCAGTTCGCCGACCGTACGCTCGTCCTTCAGTTCGTAGACCGCCGCGGTGCGAACGCTGCCGGCCACGGCTACCTGCGGCCCGGCCGGTGGAATATAGACCACGTCGCCCGGCAGCAGTCGCGCGTCCTTCGACTTGTCGCCCTTCAGCAGCAGGTCGTACAGGTCGAATTCGGAAACCACGGCGCTGCCCCGTTTGAGCTGGACATGCCGCATCGAGCCCACCGCCGTCGGCCCGCCGGAGGTGAACAGCACGTTTACCAGCGTGCTCAACGAGCTGACCGTGTATGTGCCTGGACGGCGCGCCTGGCCAACGACAAACACCTGAATTGAGCGCAACTGCCCCATGCTCACGCTGAGATCGAAGTTGCGGTAGACCCGTCCGAGCTGCGTCTTGAAGAAGCCGTGCAACTGTTTGAACGCCAGGCCGGCCACAGTCAGATTGCCGGCCTGCGGCACAAAAACGGCTCCGGCGCGATCGACCGTCAGTTCCAGGTCCAGGCTCACCTGCCCCCACGTCCGCAGCACGATCTCGTCACTCGGCCCGATGACGTAATCGGCCGTTACAGGGACGCGTTCAATCGGCGCAAAGGTTGTCGGCACGTGTTGGAACAGACTGGCGCCGAAGATGGGCAGGATACTGCCTACACTCGCCGCCGAAAACCGCTGAAACTCGTTCGGCCGGTCCGCACCCGGCGCGAGCGGAGGCAAGACCGGCGTGCCTTGGTCCTCCTCTGCCTCTCCGGACCCTGCGGTCTCCTTGTTTTTGGGGGTCGTACCGGTCTCGCCCGGAGCGGCCGCCGGCCTCAGGCGCTGCCGGGCGCCCGGGCTGATCTGCATTCCAGGGCTGACCTGAGCGCCAGAACTGAGTTGCGACTTGAGCGCCTGGCACTCGGGCGACGCCGTCCCGGCCGGACCGGTACAGCTTTCGGTCGCCTTCTGTACGTCCTGTGCCGTCTGCGCGCAAGCGGCCGGACCGCAGAGCGCCAGCACCGCGGTCAGCAGCGCCGCCGCGCCAGGGACGGCCAAAGGTGAAATGGGAAAGCGCAAATGCATTCTTCGTTGTTTCCTCTGCGGGTCTCTGCTACTCGCAGGCCCGGCCTATGCCCCACGCGCCGGTTAATGCAACAGCGCCGCGCGGGGCTCCCAAGTGAGCTGAAGCCAGCCGCTCAGGTTTCTGGCTGGGCCGCCTAGAGCAGGGATCCAGTAGCGTTCGTATTGAAAGAAAGCTCCGGCGAAACAGTCGCCCATCAGCCGGATCGAGCCCTTCAGGGTAGCGTCCGTCTGCGTGCCCCCGCCCGGTAGAAAGCGGCCGCCGATCTTAAGTTGGCGATAACCCGCCTCCACCTTGCTGCGCTCGGAAAACCAGTACCTCGACCACCCTTCAACGGCGCGGCCGTCGCGGCCTGCCGGATTGCCCAGCAGGTAACCATAGTTGGTGTTACCGCTGTGGTACTGGTTGTTGTAGTAAATGAACGTTCCGCCCTGGTCTCCCTTATAGGGCGTTGTTGAGGCCGCCTCGACCCGGAAATCCAGCCTCCGGACACCAGGCACGTGCGTCAGCAAGAGGCCGGGACTGAACGCGGCCCGCCGCGGCGCGGCTAACGGGGATGGATCGTCGTCGGAGTACGTATCGCTGTAGAGTGTGAGCCAGTTCCGCAGACCAGGCAGCCGGTAGCGGAAGTCGAAGCCTGCTTTGCGGTCGCCGGGGTCCTTTGCTCCCAGTCCAAGCGATCCGTTCGGACTGTTCGTTGAAAACACGTTGCGGAAGAAGCTGCCCGCCGTAATAGGATGCCCCACGCCCCAGAAAATCGACCAGCGCGTGAATCCCATTTCCAGGTTTTCCGTCAACTTGAACGAGACCTTCACACCGTTGAACCATGGCCGCCAGGTGTAGCTTTGGCCACCCAGCTTGCCGAGTACGGCCTCGGCCCGCACGGCGCCCAGTTTGCCCAGAACGCCCGGAAGGCGAACCGGATGAACCATCGCAATGCGGCCGTTTTTCGTCGGCTCGGCGTTCATACTGAAGGCGAGCGGCGCATCATAGGTCGGGCCCCAGTACAGTTCTTGTTTGCCGATTGACAACTCGAAATCGGCAACGCGTACACCGGCGTAAGCTTCGATCGTACGAAAGCGGTTCGTTGCGGACGTCTCCGTAGCGGGCGCCACCGGATTGCCGTCCAGGCTTGCGATCAGCGACCGCGTCGCAAATGGCTCGGACGCCTCGCCGGGAGCATGCTGGTACTCGCCCTGCAAACAGGCAAACCAGCGGCCGGCTTCGGCCCGCGTCCGGAACCCCTCCACGGAGTTCCATCCACGGCCGAAGGGACGCCCGTAGTCGTTCCTCCAGGTCTGTCCAAAGTGATAGCCGTCAGTCAATGTGGAGCCGGCGATCACGCCGTTGCGCACATAGACCGAATCCAAGGTCACTTGCGGCCGTCCCGCTCCTTCATCCCGAAACTCAGCGCGTAAAGCGGCAACGAGCGGCGCCGCTACCGCCGGCACGCCGGAAGCGCCATCGGCGACCAGTTCTTCCACCCGTTCCCCAGCCTCTTCGGTCTGCCTTTGGCATTCCAGACGGGTCCACGGCCGAAGCCCCGCCGTCTGGGAAGGGATCAGACCGAGCGCCGCAAGACGGTCGAGCGCGTCATAGACCCAACTGTCCATCGGGACATAGCTTGTGCCTGCGGGCGCTTCCTGCGAGCTGCCGAGTTGCTCCGGCGACGGATCGCCCGTCAGCATGCCCCGGTCTTGCTGCCGGGCCGCTTTCGCGATGAAGTGGCCTACCGCCCAGCCCAGGGCACTGCCCGCGACCACGTCCGACGGAAAGTGCTGTTGCCCGTCGATGCGGCTCAAACTTACGGCTGTCGCCAAGCCATACATGCCAACCTTAGTCATCCAGCCGGGATAACGTTCGGCGACGACCGGCGCCATCGCCCAAGCCAGCGTCGCATGTACCGATGGGAAGGAAGAGTCGCTACCACCCTGCCAGAACCGCCCGTTTCCGGGCGCATCCAGCGGGCGCTCACGCAGCGTGGCCAACTTGGCCAGTTCCGCCACAACGAGGCTCGCTCCGGCCGCTCGCGCCGTCAACTCGGCAGTGCGCGCGGCGTACTCATCGTTGTTCCGCCAGGCATACCAGCTCAGATACGCGGGCACTGCGGCTATTCCCACTAAGCCGGCATCGCTGACCCGCCCGCTCCGGTCACGCACTTGCGTATCAGAGTGAATGCGCTCCCGCATGTTCCGCTCGTCCGTCGCGATCAACCATCCCATGGCGCCCGTCGCGGGCAACAACCAGCGCAAGTCACGCTCACGCAACTTCTCGGGAGCCCTCCAGATCCGCCGCTGGTCCTTAAGAAACTCCCGCGCAATTTCAGGGGCAGACTTCTTGAAGGGTTCTGGCGGAAGTGTCGCCTGAGCCCATGCCGTGGGACCCGCCAGCAGGGTGGCCGCGACAATCCCGGCGGCCGCCCGCCGCCGTTTCGCCTGCCTCACGCAGCCACCGCCATCTACCGCCGCCCCCCACCGAGTACCGGTTGCGATTCTGCCTCGGCGATCTTCGTTTCCATCAGTACCCGGACCAGACTGGCCCGCGAGTGAACCCCGGTTTTGGCAAACAGCCGTTTCATATGTGCGCGGACCGTATTCACGCTCAGGCCCAGACGCGAGGCGATTACCATCGGCGATTCCCCCTCGCGTACCATCTCCGCCACCCGTTGTTCGGCCGCCGTCAACTCGAACTTGACCGCGATATTTCCCGCCGTTCGCAGTTCGGCAATCCGGATCAGCATGCCGCAGAGCTGGCGGCTCAGATCGTTGGTGCCATCAGCCAGCGTCAGCAGCATAGGCGACGCGTGCAAATGCAATGATGGTTTGCCATTCTGGCCGTTTAGTTCGCGATCATAATCCGGCCAGCCCACGCGCGAGCCAGGCCATACGCGGTGCCACATCTTCAGATACTCTTGAAGCTCCGGATATTTCGCTCGCAGCGCAGAATAACCTCTCGTGGCCGCAAGGATGTTCCCGTCTTCCGCGGCTAGAATCCAGGTAGCCTCAGTCAGCTCCGGGTCGTATGTCATTTGTTTAGGTACCTGCCCTGGACTGGCGCTGCCGGGTGTGAACATGTCGCTGCATAATTCACACCTTCCCGCGCGTCAGCAGATTGCGCCGGTCCGCGAGAAACGGATGTTTCTGCTGCTGCTCACTACACGGCTTCCGGCCGGTGCCGCCGAAAGGACCGAGGAGCCCAGCCGTTTGTGCGCACGGCTATCTGCTTTTAGCTCTCACAACTCAACAGGCCCGCCGGACCGGCGGCGCCAGTTTCTTCAAATACTGTTTTCACTCAGTGGATGTAAGTATCCATGCGCATGCGGTCGATCAGCCTTCTGCCTCTCAAAAAAGAGCTGGAAGTTCACGCCGGCTCCAGGCAATCGCCCTCCAGCGATACGCTTATTGCACTTTTCAGGAAGTCCACCGAGATGATCAGATGGTTGCGCTTCTTCACACAGCGTACCCACCCTTCCAAGCCTTCCAAAGCGCCGCTGCACACCCGCACTTTTTGCCCTTCATGAAAGAGGCCGCTGGCCCGCAGCACCCGGTTCGATTTCTCCAGTTGTCGCAATGCCTGCAATTCTTCGTCAAGCACTGGCACGGGAACGCCCCGGCAACCTACAAAACCGACGACGCCGGGCAAGGTCACAATCCGCAGCGGCACGTTCAAGGACGTGTGGCAGAATACATAGCCCGGAAACAACGGGCGGACGGCTGCCGATGCCGGCGCGGCCCTGAGGCGCCCCCCCGCTTCAACCGGCAGATAGGCCTCAAAGCTATACCACGCAAGAACATCGCGGACACTCCGCTCCATCCGGATCTTCGTCCGCAACGCATACCATCGCATTGCGCCATCAATTCGAAACGGGCTTTCAACTGCCCTGGGAACCTGAAGAGTCGGCAGGCAAACTGACACTCCAGATGACGTGGAGTACAACGATCACCCTCCTCAACAGCACCGGGTTGCCCGACGCCGTACTTCTCCAACAGGCAACTCACATACGTGGGGGAACATGCTGCCTTCGCAGCCTTGCTCGGAATTTCTCCCACGGCCTTGTGCAATGCCGTCGCAGATGTATTTTCAAATTTGTGAGCTGTTACAACGTCACACCCTCGACCCTCTCAGCAAAGGTAGGTGCAACGCTGAACAAAGCAGGCATAGTCCCAGCGGATCTGCACGGCGCTTGTGCAACATCGGCACCCGGCGCGACGTACCCTGCATGAGATCGTTGGTCTGGCCGGACAGTGTTTGCTTAGCGCATCACCGTTTCGGCCGCGTGTCAATTCGCCGACTAAGCAGTCCTGGCACCCTCATGCAGAAGCTTTCCTAATGCACCGCAGCAAAACGACTAAATCATCAAGTTACAACCATGTTACCCATTTAGGCTAAGTAGCTGCCTTAGCCCGGCAGCCGTTCTCACTCAATTTCCACGTTCGTGCAAAGCTGCCGCTAAAGAAAGGCGTTTCTGGTCTTTCTTCCGGGTCTACCTCCCGTTGAGTTGACACCTAAATTGCTATGATACGTCCAAATGCGCCATTCAGTACATGCCGTATTCATTAACATTTGGTTCAATACCGCGGATAACTCTTGACCGGCATACCTCAAATGAAGGTGTTTCTCCCACGGCGCAGGCGGGTTACTCAGAAGTTGCCGTGCAGGTACACATTTTCACTCCATCCGTCCCTCTCGACTGGTTTTCGTTCCGAACCGTACGCTTGACGAGCAGGCGAGGCGACCATCTGAACCGCTCGCAGTGAACTCGTGCCCACCGCTTCGTGTAGCCTCACCCGCAGCGGAGTGCGATAAGTTGTGCGATTGTGCTACGTCGCCGGCGAGCATTCTCAGGTTCAGGCCCCGGCCCACCTGTTTCACTTCGATAAGCCGGGCGTTCTTCGAACCGGTGACGGTCTTTGTTCAACCGGGGCCGACTTCGATCGGACAGCGTTGGTGTGAGTTCGCTACACCAACCGGACAACAGAGTGCACGGTCACTGCGGTATCTGCGCTGACGCGCTGCGCCACCGTACGCAATCTGCGGCGCAAGTTTCATCTCAGCGGCCGCCGGACGGCCTATCTGATGTAGCAAGACGCATATGCCAAGTGCCAAAAACTAAGCCGGGCATTGCCAATACGGCATGCCTGCGGTCCGGCCATCGGGCTATAGCAATTGCGCCGACGGGATTTGCCGTTGTTGTGCTCGTTGAGCGAGTCACCACTGAATGCCACTATCGATGTGTGCCGCGCCACCTTCCCTGGACAGAAGGGCCGAACGACGCCAGCATCGCGCCCGCTGGCCGGTGTGGCTTCGACATGGTACGGGGCCGGAAGGCGCTGCTTCCGTTTACGTTTCGCTCCCAGCCGCCGCCACTCGTCTCGCCCCATTCTTCTGGAAGAGCATTGCGGCCATCGCGATATTGGCTTGAACAGGTCCATCGCCAGGCTCTCGATCGACCGCACATCGCGGCCTGCGCTCCCTCCGCCACGCGATCAGGAACGGGCCGGGACAGCCGTTGCGGTGCAACCAGTCCGCTGCCGGTGTCGCCGCACGACGCCTATCCCCCGGAGCGTCATGAGATTTCCGGGCGGCGGCTGAAGCGCCCTGGCGATTCTAAGCCGGCATCAGGAGCTGCCCCCCATAACCCCGCTATCGCGACGCACGCCGGAGCAGCCGTCGGTTGCGTGACCGCATTTCGCCTGAACCCAAGATCTAGAAGGGTATTGCTGATGTCTGATCGCGCAATCACCAGCCGCGCGCCTCGGGTGTACACAGTAGCGCTCGGCGGCCGACGCCAAGTTCCGTTACTGAGGCGCTCTCTGTACTAGAACGCTCATCCCAGTACTACCCACGTGGCAGCTAGTATCAGAGTTTTGATGAACAGACCTTGACACTCTAAAATGCCTAGAGATAATCAAGTTATCGTTGCCAATCGTCAGATTGGTCACAAATGTTAGGTCGCGGCACGAGTCAGGAGGAGCTAAAAACGCCCTGAGAGGGCGGGAGCTTGTGCCAAGCCGGCCATCACTCCGTCATCCCACAAGCGATGCGGAGAGCGGTGTAGTGTCTCCGGCCCGATCACGAGCCTGAAGTTCTCTTGAATCTTAGAGTTACTCGTCCGCATCTGCTCAACATGGCGGGAGCACTCCCAATGTGGCGCCGAATGACAAATAATACGGCGCGTAGTATTTGCGCCGCCGAGGCAGAGACATGCTATCGACGGAAATAACAAATGTCTGTTCTTTGTACACACTCCCGTGGTACGCATTGATGGTTAAGCCGCGCCATGAGAAAACCATTGCACGATGCTTGGACGCAAAAGGCATCTCAAACTTTCTTCCGCTTTATGAGCAGCACGAGAGCGCACGCTCGCGGAATCGGATTGTTCAGCTTCCGTTGTTTCCGATGTACGTTTTTTGCCAGTTGGACCTCGCTCGCCGGATGCCGGCCTTAACGGTGCCCGGGGTGCTGTCCATCGTGAGCTTCGGCCGAGTTCCCGCGTGCGTCGATCCGGCTGAGATAGAACACATTCGGACGCTGGTCGGGGCAAGTGCTGATGCTCTGCCTCATCCCTACATCGACATCGGCGAGAAGGTGCGGGTTGTTCTTGGGCCCCTGCAAGGTCTCGAAGGAATCCTCACCGATGTGCGGGGCAGGTTCCGGCTGATTGTCTCGTTGAGCCTGTTGAAACGCTCGGTGTCGGTGGAGATCGACAGAACAGCGGTAGTTCCGGCCGATCCTGGGCCGCGGAGGATTCCACCAGTGGACCCACGGCCTCTTTTGCCCCACGCGGCGCACAGTGAAATGAGCATAGGCGCGGACAGAGGAGATTGCCTCTACCGGATTGCTTCAGGAGAATAGAGCCCGACAGCGATGAGCAAATTATTCGGGACAAGACCCGCATTCATGCCGCTTTCCATCGCGCGGGCGATATGGAAGCACCGGCTTCAGATTCTCGCAGTCTGGCTTCTCGGGACCGCAGCGTGCGTCGCCATCGTGTACCACATGCAACCCGTGTACTCGGCCAGCGCGGTGATCCTGGTGGAGTCACAACAGATTCCCGAGGCATTTGTGGCGGCGACCGTTCAGACTCCGCTGGAGGCCCGCCTGGACATGTTGAAGCAGCAGATCCTGAGCCGGGACTTCCTTTGGGGGCTGATCGAGCAGTTCGGCTTGTACCCTCGCCAGCGGCGGAAGCTCACCAAGGATGAAGTGCTCCAGATCATGCGCGACGACATCAAGATGTCGCTCGTGCGGGGATGGAGTTCCCGGGGACCCGGCGCCTTCGAAGTGAACTACGAAGCGCCCCAAGCTGCGGTCGCGGCCGAAGTGGCAAACCGGGTCGGCACATTCTTCATCGACGAGAACCTGCGCCAGCGTACAGGAGAGGCTGTCGCGACCAGCGACTTTCTGAATCGGGAGCTTGCCGACGCGGAAACGCTTCTGCGACAGAATGAAGCCACTTTGAAGGAGTTCAAGCTGTCACACAATGGCGAGTTGCCGCAACAGGAAACGGCATTGCTCGCGTCAATGGGGCAGAGTAAGGCCGAACTCCTCGGAATTCAGGACGCCCTGGGGCGGGCGCAACAAAACAAGCTGATTTTGGACAACTCGATTACATACCTGGAGACCACAGTACGGCAGGCGCGGGCACAGCGGGCGGCGCGCCAGGCAGCCGGCCAGAGCGACCGGGCCGACCTTCCCGCCGTCACGATGACAGAAGAGGAACGCGTGCGCCGGGAGCTGGCAGCCGCACGGTTACGGTATTACGACAGCCACCCCGAGGTGCAACGCCTGCTGGTTGAACTGGACCGCGCCAAACGTCTCGACGCCGAACGCAAGCCAGCGCCAGCGCCCGCGGCGCCGGCGTCGCGTACAGCCGAACGGCCGGATGCGGAGCAGGAAACCGCGATCGCATCCGACGAAGCCACCCGCCTCAAGGAATTGCAGGCGCAGCAGACGCTTCTGGCGCAGGATGTTGCCAACCTGGAGCACCGCCGGCAGCGGGTGCTCGACGAGTTCGCCGGTACTCAAGCCAAAGTTCGGAACATTCCCGTCCGCGAGCAGCAACTGGCCGCTATCACGCGGGATTACGAAACGTGCAAGGCCAACTACCAATCGTTGCTGAACAAGAAACTCGCGGCCGATGTGGCCGCCAATATGGAGCGCTGGCAGAAGTCGCAGAAACTGGTGATGCTCGATAAAGCTCGAATTCCGCAAAAGCCGAAGCGTCCCCAGCGCGTTCTTCTCAGCCTGGCTGGATCGGTCTTCATGCTCATCTTCGGAACCGCCGCGGCGTTTGTCCGGGAACTCCGGAAGAATGCGCTGCTCGGGGAATGGGAACTTCCGGCGGGCATGCCTGTTCTCGGCCGTATCCCACGTCTAACCCAATGAACCGCGCAATCAAACTGACATTCTGGTGGATCTCACGCGTCCTCTTTACCGCAGGACTGATCGTGCCCTCGGCCGCACCTTTCGCGAAGACGGTCCGCGCACATGCAGCCCCTCCGGCCGCGGCCGCGGAAGACGTGTCCGGCTATCGCATCGGCGCCGGGGATATTCTCCAAATCGACATCTGGAAGGAGCCGGAGTCCTCGACGCCTTCGGTAACCGTCCGGCCCGACGGCAACGTCACACTGTGCCTGCTCGGCGAGCTGCAGGTGGCAGGAATGAAGACGCCGGAGCTGCAGAAGCTCCTGGGCGAAAGGTACGGCAAGTTCATTCGCGATCCTCGCGTCACGGTGTTTGTACGCGAAATACACAGCCAGCGGGTCTACGTGATTGGCGAAGTGCGGCGCGAAGGAGCCATCCGGCTTGAGGGGCCCATGACGGTGCTGCAAGCGCTGGCTGAAAGCGGCGGGTTGACGGAATGGGCCAAGCGCCGCAAGATCTATATCCTCCGCATGACCCAGAGCGGTAAGGCGATCATCCCATTCGACTACGAAGCCGTGGTGCGCGGAACGAAAGTACAACAGAATGTTGTGCTGCAACCCGGCGACACCGTGGTCGTTCCACATTAGCATCACGGCAGTCAGGTGAACTGCTCTATGGAACTCTCACGAGTGCACAAAAGAGGCGTGTGTCTGATCGCAGCCGCAGGCCTCGCGGTGCTGCAAAGCGCGGCGCAGGACGCGCCCCCGAATGCGGGACAACCGCAGCCGCCGAGCGGGTTTCAGATCACCAGCATTTCCATTTTTGGCGGCGCGTACTTTCTGCCCAAGTCCGGGGCCCAATCCGTGACAAGCTCCTTGCCCGACGCGATTCCCAACGAGGGGTCCGCAGTCAGCGCGCTCTGGGCGTTACGGAGCCCGCGGGCCGAGGCCGTTTTCAGCTACGACGGTTCGTACACGCGCAATCAGGACATCTCGGCGCTCAACGGATTCGATCACCGGATCGCGATCAACTTGCGCCGCAGCCTCAGCCCACGCACGACGCTGGCCTTTGACCTGGTGGGGGAATCGACACTGCTCGCCAATGCCATGTTCACGCCGTCCCAGACAGCAAACAGCGGTCAGGCCACGTCCGGGACAAACACGGGCTCGACCGGTAGCGGACTGTATCCGGCGCTCGATGAGCCCTCGGTCATGCTTCAGGCGCTCGCCACAAGGCGGAAGATGGCAGGACTGACGGTGAGGGAGTCGCACGATTTCTCCACGCGGCTGCAGTCCACCGTCCGAGTGGGCATCGCCCGCGAAGAACTGACGCAGGACGGATCGGCGCTGGACCTGCTTGTCTATCCCGTGGTGACGGTAGGCACCGCCGGCGTCAGTCTGAGCTACGGCCTGACGCAGAAGTCGCGTCTGATATGGAGCGCGGATTACTGGCGCTCCTACTCCCGCCTGTACGACTTCGATGTCGAGTCGTCGACATTGGGCTGGGAGCGGCTGATCGGGCAGCGTTCGTTCTGGCGGGTTGAGGGAGGATATGCGAGAACGGGGCCGACCAATTCCGGCGCCGACGCGAGAAACGGCTATGTCGCGTCCACCGCAATTGGGACATCCAGGGGCGCACTCGGCCTGCTGATAACGGTCCGGCGGGAAGTGGCGGATTTCCAGGGGCTCCGCTCGGGGAACACGCTCGCGGGCGATGCCGCTCTTTCCTGGAACCGACCTGGGTCGCCATGGACATTCACTTGCGGCGGCGGTTACGAGCGGCTGCAGAGTTCGCTGGGGTTATTGAACACCTGGCTCGGCCGCGCGCTGTTGGCGCGCAAGATCAGCGACCACCTGCAGATTCAGGCCGAAGTCGCGTATGTGAAGGCCGTGGTACCGGAGCTCAACGATCTGGCGCGGCGCGGCGTCCGGGTCGCCTTCGTTTGGACACCCGCTCAGGGAGCGGCGAGAGCAAGGTGACGCCTCAATGAAACCAGCACGCGTCCTCTTCCTGATCGACGTGCTCAGCTCCACGAAAGGCGGAGCGGAAGGCGTCCTGCTGCGGACGACACGCCTCCTGCCGCGCGACCGGTATTCCTGCGACGTCGCTACGTTCTCTCCGGACGCCAGTGTCGTTCCAGTCCACGAGTTCGACTGTCCGGTGTATCGTTTCCCGATCTCCCGAACCTACGACCTGAAGGCTATCGGAGCGGCCATTGAGTTGGCCAGCCTGATTCGTCGCGAAAAGTACTCGATCGTCCACACGTTCTTCCCCGCCTCCGACATCCTCGGCGGCGTCGTCGCAAAGCTATGCGGGTGCCCTGCCCTGATATCCAGCCGGCGCGACATGGGGCTGCTGCGGACACGCGCGCATTGGATCGTGTACCGGATGGTCCGCAGAATGTTCGACCAGGTTCATGCCGTAAGCGATCAGGTGCGAGCGTTCCACATCGAGCATGATCTTCTCAGTCCTTCCAAAGTGGTGACGCTCAATAACGGCGTTGACATTGACGCGCTCGATCGGGCGCCGGCGACGCAATGGCCGGAGGAGTTCGGCCTGACCGAGCGCAACCGCGTGGTGGTGTGTGTGGCGAACGTCCGCCCGGTGAAAGGCCTCGAAGTGCTGGTCCGTACCGCCGCCACCGTCGTTAAGGCATCCCCCGAAACCAGGTTTCTTGTAATCGGCGCGGCTCAGGACACGGATTACTTCAACCGCGTGGTCATGCTGGCCCATGAACTGGGCGTCAGCCGCCACATTATCTTTGCCCGGGCACGAACCGACGTGGCCTCGTTGCTGAAACAATCCGATATCTTCTACTTGCCTTCCCATTCCGAGGGACTATCGAACGCCATGCTCGAAGCGATGACGTGCTCCCTGCCCTGCGTAGCGACGAATGTCGGCGGCAACGGCGAACTCATCTGCAATCAGGTTAACGGCCACCTGATTGCCCCCAATGACGCCGCGGCGGGAGCGCGCGCCATCATCCGGCTATTGAACGATGAGGACCTTCGCCGGAACATGGGCCGGGCCGGCCGGAGGATCGTTGAAAGCAAATTCAGTATGCAGGTGATGGTTGACCGGCTGGTTGGCCTGTATGACCAGCTGCTCTGCGAACAGGAAGACCGGGGGCTGGTCCAGGCCAGTTCATTCTGACCAGCCCGCCGCAATCCAGATACCGCTATGCCCCAGTCTTGTTCCACCCTTGCGCCACTCGCGGTGAAGTTATTGCCCGCCACCGAATGGGCGAACTTCGCCGGCACGTGGCGGAAATTGTACGACGAACGCCAAAGCCTGTCCTTCTTTTTGAGCCCCGAATGGACCGGTTGTTGGATTGACACCTTCGCGAACGATCTGAAAACCACAATCGCCAGCTTCGAAGACAACGGCCGGACGGTGGGCGCGTGTTTGCTGGTCGAGGGCCGGACCCGTGAATCCGCTATCGCCCCCCGCCGGCTCTCAATAAATGCGACAGGCGAGCCGGCCGCGGAAGACACGTTCATGGAGCATAACGACCTCCTGTGCGAGGCCGGCTTCGAGACGGCGGTCGCCAGCCACATTGCGAAGCTCGTGCGGCAGATGAAGTGGGACGAGCTCGCGGCCAGCCGGTTTGACCCCGGCCCCGCCTATGACGCCTTGAAGCGCGAGTTCAGCTCCTGCGTAATCGAGGAACGAATCCGGCCATGTCATTTTGTCAATCTCGAAGCCATCCGGAACGCTTCGGGATCCATCGAAACGATCCTCGGATCAACGAGCCGTAAGCACTTTCGAAGAGCGCTGCGGGATTATGCCAATCTCGGCCCGGTGGCGGTGGAAGCGGCGACGATAGTGCCAGAGGCGATTGAGCGTTTCGACGAGCTCGCTGAGATGAACCGGCGCCGGTGGAAAGGGCGGACGCAGTTCCCGGTTTTCAGTTCGCCGCGCTTCCTGGCTTTTCACCACGCGCTCATTCGGACGGCTTTTGCCACAGGAGCGATTGACCTGGTGCGCGTTACGGTCGGGGGCAAAACGCTGGGCACGCTGTATTGTCTGCGGCGTGGCAAAACGGTCTACCTCTATCAGAGCGGATACGAGTATTCGATCGCGCCCCAGAACAGCCCGGGGACTGTCACGCAAGCGCTGGCAATTCAAAGGTTGCTTGACCTGGGCTATGACACGTTCGATTTCCTGGGTGGCGAAGAGACCTACAAGCAACGGCTAGCGAAAGAGTGGCGCCCGCTGATGTGGACCGCCTTCTCGCGGCGGACACCAAAGATGTGGCTGTATCGCCAGGCCAAGCGACTCCGGCGCGGACTCTCGAGTGGCGCGCCCAGCCGAAGATCGACCGAACGAAAGGCCCAGCTTTGAGGACTTCCAAATTGATCACAATCTTCGGGGACCTGCAAGAGGATCGCGGGCGGCCGGCCCCAGTCGTCCCATTCAGGCCAAGCGGTGACGCGACGCCGCGGGTGGCTGTCCCGGACGCACCGGCCAATGGAACGAGCCGCCTTCTGGCGCCGGATGTTGCGGGAAGCCCCAAAGACAGACCTGGCGTGTGGTGTGACTCGCCGCACCCTCAAGCGAAGCTGCCGTCCGGATCCGCGGTGTTATCGCTGGTTGAAGGAACGCTGCAGCCGTATGCGGCTGAGCAGTACCGCATCATCCGGACGGCCATCACATCCGCGCTTAAGCGGCCTTTTGTACTCGCAATGACGAGTCCGAGCGTTTCGGATGGGAAGACATTCACGGCCATCAACCTGGCGGCCGCGCTCGCAATGAGCGGCGAGGGGAATACTCTGCTGATCGACGCCGATCTTCGCGCCGCGGCCGTCCATCGGCAGTTGCGGCTCGGGCGCACGCCCGGGCTTGTGGAGGTTCTGGCGGGATCGAGCGACCTCGTTTCCGCCGCGGTTCAGATCACCGATCTGCCCTCACTGTTCGTGTTGACAGGCGGAGAAGAGCAGGATCACCCGACCGATCATCTCGATTCACCAGGCTGGAACGCGCTGATGCGGGATGTTCGGCGCCACTTTACTCACGTCGTAATCGACGGTCCCCCGCTGGGGCTATTTGCCGACTACGATCTGATTGCGTCGTCGTGCGACGGCGCCATCGGCGTAGTCTGGCCGGGGCATACCGACCGGACGTTGTGCCTCTCCGGCCTGCAGAGAATTCGCCCCAAACTCCTGGGCGTGGTGATCAACGGCGCAGAAGATTGGTTTTTGTGGAAGAAATCCCATCCGGAGTACTACCACCACTACTACACCGATGGGAGGCGGCGATCGTCCCCAGGCAGGAGGACCACCGAATGACCGGACCGCGCCGGACACTGCACTGGCTTTGGGCCGCCGCATTACACTGTATTGGCGGCGTGGCCTACGCAAAACGGAGACTGGCGAAACACGACGCCATAATCGTCCTGACGCTGCATCGTGTGCTCGACGACACGGAATGGAAAACGACGCAGAGTCTGCCTGGAATGATCCTGCGTACGGAGACATTTCGAAGTCTCGTTGCGTACGTCGCAAAGAACTTCGGGACAGGCGGCGAGCAGCGCGGCAACAAGCGGCTGAAGATCTGCCTCACTTTCGACGACGGCTGGATCGATACGTACACGACCGCGTGGCCCATCAGCCGGAGCTTCGGCATTCCAATTACCGTGTTTGTTTGCGCCGGAAGAATGGGCTGCGAAATGCCTTTCTGGCCCGAAAGGGCCGCCGAACTCGCCCGCTTGCTCCACCCGGCCATAGGCGAGGACGAACTCGAGCGAGCAATTGAAGGAATCAAAGACGACGAAGGCCGGCTCCACCGGATGTCGGCGCTGGCAGAGAAAGTAGGTACTACGCCGTCCGTTTCCGAGGACCGTACCATCGACCGGACGCTCTCCTGGCAGCAACTCGACGAGATGGCGCAGGCGGGTGTCACGGTGGGCTCTCACGGGCTGAACCATCGCATTTTGACACGGATCACGAAGGGACAAGCGCATTGGGAGATGGAGGTATCGAAGGCCGCAATCGAACAGGAATTGTCGATTACCGTAACGCAGTTCTGCTATCCAAACGGCAACTGCTCGCCGGAGCTGGAAGAGATGGCGGAACGGTGCGGCTACCGTGAGGCGTACTCGACACTGCCGGGTTCCTATCAGGACAGCTCTCCACGCTTCGCCATCCCGCGAATCAACATCAGCGAGAACGCCATTGTGGGCCCGACCGGCCGCTTCTCCGGATTGCGCTTTCAATACACCGTCTTCTGGAAGGCATGGCGGGGCGACGAGCGCAGGCGGGCCGGCGCCGGAGAATCTTCGGCTTCCGACCGGAGACGTTGGCCGAAGTTGCGAAACACAATGAGACGATCCCGCGGAGCCATTGCCGGCTCGCTTTAGGAACCGGGCGTATGCCACACCTCGGCCTGGAATCCGCAATTCCGCTGTGTCTGTACCTCTGCACGTTAACAGTCGTACTGCTGAGCATCTTCTGGCGGCCGATTGCCGGATTGTACTTCCTGGTCCCGCTCATCCCCCTGCAGACGATCCGGTACCGGCTCAACGATCTGCCGCTGGGAGCGAGTTTTGTCTACATTATTCTGGCTGCCGTCGCGATCGGCTTGATAATCCATCGGGAAGACGGGGAGCAAGGCACGCCCTGGACTCTTTTGTTGGCCGTCTATGGATGCTTCACGTTCATTTCACTTTGCCTCGGTTCGCTGTACCTCTCATTTCCCATGCCCTGGGAGTTGGCCGACCGCCGGTTTCCGGATTGGGCCGACTACATGACGATGCCCCTGCTGCTGGTCCTCGTGGCGGCCGCGGTTCGCAATCTCAACCAGGTGAAGATCCTGGTTGTGCTCATCGGGATCTCAGCGCTGCTCGTAGACAAATCATTCTGGAATGCTGTGTCCGGCCATGATTTCTCCACATTCAGCGATGATCTGCGGGACGGCGGAACGCTCGGATACGCCGGTTCCAACGGATTGGCGACGCTGCAGGCGCAGCTTTGTACGCTGTTCGTTGCCCTGGCCGTTACGGCCGGCCGGAGGTCCTGGAAACTCGTGTGCTTCGGCGCGGCGTTTTGTTCGGCGCTGTGCCTGGTGTACAGCCTTTCGCGCGGCGGCTATCTCGCCTGCATCGCGGGGCTGCTGTTCGTCGCGGTTGTGAGAGCGCGTGTGCTCCTGGTTCCCGCGGCGGTCTTCGCGCTGACGTGGGCCACGGTCGTACCGCCAGCGGTCGTCTCAAGAGTGCAAATGACCTATGACCAGAATGGCGAGCTGGACCATTCCTCGGAAACCCGCGTCACGCTCTGGGAGGACGCTCTCGAACTCGTGGAGTCCAATCCGCTGCTCGGCACCGGGCTGGATACCTATCGCTATATGAAACGCGTCGGTGAATACGAAGACACCCACAACATCTATATGAAAATCCTCGTTGAAACCGGCGCGGTGGGATTGCTCTTCTTCCTCTGGATTCTGGGGAAAGCGGTATTTCACGGGCTCCGTCTCGCGCATTCCGGTGTCGATCCGCTACTGCAAGGTCTCGGATTAGGTCTCGCCGGGTGGGCGATCTGCGCGGCCGTGGCATGTACATTCGGTGATCGCTGGACGTATTTCCAAGTCCAGGGCTGGTTCTGGGTTATAGCCGGGTTGGTCGCACGCGGCGCGACGTTCAACAGCGCGCTCGAGACGTCGGCGGAAGAGCCTTCCGAAACTGCCGCGGAGCTGGGACAGGAAGTTACCACCTGACATGACGATTGCACACTTGATCAGCAGCGGCGGATATTACGGCGCCGAGTGCATGTTGATGACACTCGTTCAGGCTCTGACCCGCCTGAATTCGCGTTGTGTCGTCGGCGTCCTTGACGATGCGCGGTTCCATCATCTGGAGATTGCGGAAGAAGCGGCCAAGCGCGGCATCGAGGTCAAGACGTTTCCTTGCCGCGGACGCTTCGACCATTCCGCCATCACGGCCATCCGGCGCTGGCTGGCAGCTCTGCGCCCTGAAGTGCTGCACACCCACGGCTACAAAGCGGATCTCTACGGACGCCTCGCACGCTCGGGCTCAATCCCCCCCGTGCTCGCCGCCACATGTCATAACTGGCCTGATCCAGCGTTGTTGATGCGCCTGTATGCTTCGCTCGATCGGATTGCCTTACGCCACTTCGATGTTGTCGCCGCCGTCTCGCCTCAAGTGTTGGCTGCCGTTCAACGGAGCGGGGTGAAACACGCGAAGTACGTTCCCAACGGTGTTGAAATCGAGAGTTTCATCTGCGCCGATCCACCGCACAGACAGGCATCTGATGGAGCCGGCCGGGAAGCGTTCGTGGGCTTTGCCGGACGGCTGGTGCCAGACAAAGGTGGAGCCGAACTTCTGCAAGCGGCGCGGCGGGTCGTTGCAGAACGCTCAAAGACCAGGTTCGTCTTTGCCGGCGATGGCGGTTGCCTGCGTCCCTGGAAAGACCTCGCGGCGCAACTCGGCATTTCGGAAGATGTCTTGTTCCTCGGACGGTGGCGGGAAATGGCCGCCTTCTATTCGGCGCTGGATGTATTCGTTCTGCCGTCGAAGATCGAGGCCATGCCGATGACGGTCATCGAAGCGATGGCCAGTGGAGTGCCGGTCGTTGCCAGCCGGGTGGGTGCGATCCCGGACGTGGTCGTCGCCGGTGAGACCGGAATCCTCGTTGAGCCTGGCGATGTCGATGGCATCGCCGCCGCCATTCTGCAGTTGCTGTCCGATGACGCACTTGCCCGGAGGCTCAGCGAGCAGGGACGCAAGTACGTGACTCAGACTCTTACCTCGGACGTGATGGCGCGGAGCTACCTGACGATGTATCAGCAGGCTCTCACGCGAACAAGCGCCGGCAGGTACTCGAATTCGTAATGCTGCAAGACCAGAAGATACCGCGGCTTTCAATTGTGGCCGCCTGCCGGAACGAGCGGGAGCACGTGCATGAGTTTCTTGCATCGCTCCTTGATCAGGACCTGCGGGACAGGGAGTGGGAGGCGGTCATCGCGGACGGCATGAGCGACGACGGCACCTTCGAGATCCTCGAGGAATTCGCTTCGCGCCATCCGCGCATCCGGGTTATCCGTAATCCCGGGAGGATTGCCTCGACCGGGTTGAATGCGGCCATCCGGATTTCCACCGGCCACATCGTGATGCGGCTCGACATACACACACGCTATGCCGCGGACTATTGCCTCCGCTGCGTGGAAACGCTCGAAGCGACCGGCGCCGGAAACGTCGGCGGAGCGGCCAGGGCGCTCGGCGCCGGCGCCATCGGCCGAGCGATTGCCGCGGCATATCGTTCGCCGTTTTCGACCGGCGGCGCGCGGTTCCATCAGGAAGATTACGAAGGCCCGGTGGACACCGTGCCCTATGGCTGCTGGAGGCGGTCAACGCTCGAACGTATCGGCGGGTTCGACGCCGAACTGGTCCGGAACCAGGACGACGAACATAATCTGCGGCTGCAACGGGCCGGTGAGAAGATCTGGCAGTCACGCTCCATCCGCTCCTGGTATATACCGCGCTCAAGCTTGCGCAGCCTGTTCCGCCAGTACTTCCAATACGGCTTCTGGAAAGTCGCCGTGCTTCGGAAACACCGGCTGCCCGCCTCGTGGCGGCACCTGGTCCCGGCTCTCTGTCTGCTGCTCGCCTTCGCCGCCCTCGCGGGCGCAACTCTAGGCTTCGAAGCGTGCGCGTTGCTGTCGGCCGTCATGCTGCTCGCATACGGCGCACTGCTCCTCGTTGCTTCCCTGCTTGCCGCGCATGAGTCCGGATGGACGCTGATCTGGTATCTCCCCGTGGTCTTCGCGACATTTCACACCGCCTACGGGACAGGTTTCCTGGTCGGGCTGATCTGGTTTACCGGCCGTACCGCCAGAGAGATTCCATCGGATTCGTTATTCGATTCCTTAAGCCGCTGACCGCCCGAACAGATGCGAAGAGCCATTGACATCGTTGTTTCCGCCGCGGTGCTAATCCTGCTGAGCCCAGTGCTGGCCGTGGTGTTCCTCGTGGCGGCAGTCGAGACCGGCGGACGCCCGTTGTACCGCGCGGCGCGCATCGGCCTGCATGGAAGACCGTTCCGCATGTACAAAGTTCGGACCATGCGCACCAGCGGAGCGCACGGCAGTCCGATCACGGGCAAAGACGATCGGCGGATCACCCGGGCAGGGCGCGTTCTCCGCGACACCAAGCTGGACGAAATTCCGCAGTTCTTCAATGTTCTGCGCGGAGAGATGACTCTGGTCGGTCCCCGGCCCGAAGCGCCTGAGCTGGTTGCGTTGTACACGCCCGAGGAGCGCGTGGTACTGCGGACGAAGCCGGGCGTCACGGGTGTCTCCCAACTACATGCCGGGCGGGAAGCGGACGGGATCCCGGCAGGCGCGGAAGGCGTGTCGTATTATGCGCGCGAAGTCATGCCGGCCAAGATCCGCATGGACCTCGCGTATATGAGTGTGCGCACCGCGCGCACCGACCTGAGCGTAGTGCTGCGGACCGTCAGCTACGTCATGCGGTCGCTGTTGGTTTGACCCGCACTCGCCCACGTTCCAAATTCAGGAGGAGCACGATGCAATCGGCAGATCGAATTCCCTTCCACCGGCCGAGTATCGGAGAAGAAGAAATCAATGAAGTCATTCAGACCTTGACATCTGGCTGGCTTACGACGGGGCCGCGCACGCATCAGTTTGAGCACGACTTCCGCCAATATATCGGAGTTCCACACGCTCTCGCCGTCAACTCCTGCACCGCCGCGCTCCATGTGGCTTTGGCGGGGTTGAACATCGGGCCGGGAACGGAAGTGATCACAACGCCGCTCACCTTTTGCGCCACTGTCGGAGCGATCCTTCACACCGGCGCCACGCCGGTCCTCGCCGACATCGGTCCGGACGGAAACATCGATCCCGCCAGCGTGGAAGAACGGATCACGAAACGCACGCGGGCGATCATTCCCGTGCACTTCGCGGGCCTCCCGTGCGACATGGAGCGCATCTGGCAGTTGGCGCAGAAGTACCGGCTGCGGGTCGTTGAGGATTGCGCCCATGCCGCCGGCGCACATTACCGCGGCTGGCCGATTGGAGCAGGCAGCCCCGATACCGGTCACTGCAGCGACGCTTGCTGCTTCAGCTTCTATGCCACCAAAAATATGACAACCGGCGAAGGAGGAATGGTCACGACTCACGACGATGAGCTCAGTGAGGTCATTCGCGTCCTCCGCCTCCACGGCATCAGCCGGGACGCCTGGAACCGGTATGCCGAAGGCGGCAACTGGTATTACCAGGTCGTCACGGCAGGCTTCAAGTACAACCTCACGGACCTGCAGTCTGCAATTGGCTTGCACCAACTGAGGAAGCTCGATGACTTCGTCGCCACGCGGGCGAATTATGCGCATCTGTACAACGAACTCCTTGCCGACATCGACGAGTTCGAGTTGCCGCCGGAGCGAAGTGATTCGCGGCATGCCTGGCACCTGTACGCGCTCAGGTTGAACCTCGACCGGCTGTCGGCCGATCGCGACGACCTGATTGTGAACCTGCACAACCGGGGCATCGGCAGCAGCGTCCATTTCATTCCGATTCCGCTCCATCCGTTCTTCGCGCCGTTTGCCGGCCGGCCGGAGAATCACTGTCCAAAGGCGCTGGCCCTGTATCCGCGCCTGGTTTCCCTCCCGCTATACCCCGCGATGACAGAAGCGCAAGTTGTGCATGTCGCGGAATGCTTGCGGGATTTTGCACAGCGTTTCCGGAGACGCCCATTATTTGCGGTCGCCAAAGCGGGGTGATTGATGAAACAAATGCTATTGAAGATGATTCAGAGCGCTCTGACGTGGATGGCGTGGATCGCTATCGTCGGAGTCTCTTTTCTGCTCGCCTGGTCGTTGCGCTTCGAGTTTCTGTTCCAACGGCCGGAAGCCAGCATCCTCCTGCGCAGCATGGAAATCGTCCTGGTGACGAAGGGCCTGGTCTTTTGCGCGTTGCAGCGCAGGCTCGACCGCTGGGCACGGTATTTGGGCTTTCACGACGTGTTCCGCCTGTGGCAGGTGAATCTGCTTGCATCGCTGTGCTCAGGACTCGTTCTGTACTCGAGCTTCGGCGCCGCTTTTCCCCGCTCGCTGTACGTATTGGATTTGATGGTGTGCGTTCTGTTGAGCGGAACCGTTCAATTCGCCGGCCGGATTGTGGAAGAGACACGCGCACTTCAGCGCGCGGCTCGCAATCGCAGAGGCCTCCTGATCTACGGCGCCGGCGTAGCCGGGCTGGCGCTCGCACGTGAGATCAGAAGCAACCCGAATCTCGGGTATCACCTGATCGGATTCATCGACGACGATCCCACCAAGAAAGGCGCCGTTCTGCTTGGGTTCCCCGTGCTTGGATCCGGAGCCGACGCCGTCAGGATCGTCTCCGCCAGCTTGCGGCAACGCTGTCCAGTAAGCGAAGTCGTAGTGGCCATGCCCTCGGCCACCGGCCGTCAGATCCGTGCTGCCGTTGCCAGAGGCATGGCCGCGGGCGTGCCATGTCGCGTGGTCCCGGGCCTCGGCGAACTGATCAGCGGCAAGCGGGATGTGGCGCAGTCGAAGGCGATCTGCGTGTCGGATCTGCTCGACCGCGAGCCGGTGCAAACGGACGACAGCATGGTGCGGCGCGCGATCAACGGACGAGTCGTGCTCGTCACCGGCGGCGCCGGCTCAATCGGCTCGGAGCTATGCCTACAGATCGCGGGGCTGAACCCACGGCGCCTGATCGCTCTGGATCAGGCCGAGAGCGAAGTCTTCCGCCTCGCTTCCGACCTGTATGAGCGGTACCCGGCGCTGAACTTCAGTTACGAAATCGCGGACATTCAAAGCCGCCACCGGGTTGAGGCGATCATCCAGCGTTACAAAGTCGACACGATCTTCCACGCCGCCGCGTACAAGCACGTCCCGCTGATGGAGGGCCACGTGTGCGAAGCCGTGAGAAACAACGTGATCGGCACGTGGAATCTCGCGCAATGCGCGTGGCAGCAGAACGTCTCGAACTTCTTGCTCATCTCCACGGACAAGGCCGTAAACCCCAGCAGCGTGATGGGCCTGACGAAACGCATCGCCGAGATCATCGTGTCGGCGAAACGTCCACCCGTCGGAGATGGTCCGGACACGAATTTCGTCTGTGTCCGCTTCGGCAACGTGCTCGTCAGCAACGGCAGCGTGGTGCCTGTCTTTCAGAAACAGATCGCGCGAGGCGGGCCGGTCACCGTCACCCATCCCGAGGTACGCCGCTATTTCATGACCATTCAGGAAGCGGTTCAGCTCGTTCTGCAAGCGTCCGCGATGGGACACGGCTCGGAGATCTTTGTTCTCGATATGGGGCAGCCCGTCCGCGTTGTCGAACTTGCTCGAAAGATGATCACGCTCGCCGGCCTCACGCCTTACGAAGACATCGACATCCACTTCGTCGGCTTGCGCCCGGGCGAAAAGCTCTACGAGGAGATCAACCTCGGATCCGAGCTTCACCTTGCCACGCAGCACCCCAAGATTCACATTTTCAGGACCCATCAAAGGGACTATGCCGGACTGCTGCCTTGGGTGGCCGAATTGCAGTCTTTGGTCTGGCGCGGGGACGCCGACGAAGTGCTACAACACCTGGCCACGCTGGTTCCCGAATACCACCCGTCGCCACGGGCCGCAGGGTCCGCGGAGGAACTGACCGGGCCTGCAGCGCCGCCGATTGCCGCGGGCGCTTTGCCCGAACGCATCGACATCGCCTCCTGACGGAGCCGCGGGCTAACCCCAACACCCGGTCCGAGCCTCACACTGCGGTGACGACTGGCAAACAAGATTCGAGCCATTAACGTATGCCGCCGCTACGAACTTCGCAACAACGCGGGCTTCGAGTTGTTCTCGTGGACCTGCTCCCCGTCGTGCCGTACTACACCGCGCATCTTGCGGAAGGGTTGGCCCGGATCGAAGGTCTGGATGCGCGAGTGGCGTCGCCTGACTATGCCTGGGATCCGGAGGTGTTTCGCAGATTCAAAGTCAGACGCACAGCCGGGTTGCTCAACCTGAACACGGCATGGTCCAGACTTCCATCTGTGCCGCAACGAGTCCTCAAGTTCTTTCAGTATCTGGTCAATCTGCTCGGGCTGCTGCTGCAGATTCTGTTCACCCGCCCAGACATCGTCCACATTCAGTTCCTCCCTCTCCTGGAGCGCAGATTGCCGCTAGAGCTGTGGTTCTTGCGCATCCTGCGGGCCGTTCGTTTACCGATCGCCTACACCGTGCATAACGTCCTGCCGCAAGACAACGGCCAGGCGCTGTTTCACCTTTACGAAAAGACGTATCGTCTGCCAGATATTCTCATCTGTCACGACGATCTGGCGGCACACCGCCTCGCGGCCGAGTTTTCAATTGATCCCGGCCGCTGCTTTGTCGTGCCGCACGGACCGTTCTTCGCGGCGCCACACGATTTCTCGCCGGAGGAGGCGCGCCAGAGGCTGGGACTGGCCGGCGCTGAGTGCATCGTGCTGTGGAGCGGCATTCTGCGCCCCTATAAGGGGGTTTCGTTCCTGCTGCGAAGCTGGCGGCTGGTGTGCGACCGGTATCCTCACGCGCGCCTGGTGATCCAAGGTACCGGCCAGGAGTCCGAACTCAGCGACGCCAGAAGACTGGTTCGCGAACTGGGCATTGAGGATCGGGTGCGGCTCGACCTCCGCTTCGTTTCGTGTAGCGAACTGGAGGACTATCTCAGCGCAGCCGACGTGCTTGTCTATCCCTACCGGCAAATCACGATGAGCGGTGCGCTGATGACGGGAATCAGCCGCCGGAAAGCAATGATCGCGACGGATCTTCCAGCCTTTCGGGAAGTGCTGCAGAACGGTCGTAACGCGTTGCTGGTGCACTACGGTGACACCGAGGAGCTGGCCACCAGCCTCAAGACACTCATCGGCAACCCGCACCTGCGCGAGTCGCTGGCGCGGAACCTTCAGCAGACGAGCGACTCTCTGCCCGATTGGACCGACATCGCAATCCAGACCCTCGATTGCTACGACGCTGCCATGACCAAGCATCGTCCCCTGATGCAACAACAAAGGACCGCATGACGACTGAGCAAGACCACATCGCCGCTCGAGCATCTGACGTCGCAGCACCGGCGGCATCGGCCGCCGTTTCCGCCGAATTGCACACGCTGGCGCGGCATTCGGCCCATTACCTGGCTGGTTTTTTGGGCTCGATGGCGCTTGGCCTCGTCTCCTTCCCGATCTTCACGCGGGTCTTCTCGGTTGCCGAGTATGGCCTTCTGGACCTCGCGCAAAAGGTGGTTCTCTTCTTTGCGGCCGGGGCCAAGATGGGCCTGCAGAATGCGGCGCTGCGGTTTTACGACGGCGCGCAATTCGCCGGCTCGCCCGCCAAAGCCCGCTCTTACTACACGACGATGAGCCTGGGCATATTCGGTACGTCGGCCGGAGTGGCCTGCCTGTTCCTGCTACTCTCCGCGGTCTTCGCCGGATCGTGGATCGACGCGCCGCTGCGCGGCCTGACATTCTGGATTGCCGCACTGATCGTCTTGCGAGCTGCTGAATCGATCCTTTGCGCATTCCTGCGAGTGGAAGAACGAACGAAGGCTTTCAACGTCGTCACGGTAGCGACCAAGGCAGCCACGATCCTGGCCGTCTGTGCCCTGGTGCCGCTTGCCGGCAAGACCGCATCGACTTATTTCGCGGGCAACACATTCGTCGCACTCACGTCCGCCGTGATTCTGTTCGCCTGGCTGGTCAAACGCGGGCTGATCGCTCCGCACACTTTCGACCGCCAGTTGTTTCGCGTCGGAATTGCGTTCGGTCTTCCGCTGGTCGCCTACGAATCCGCCTTCGCGATCCTTGGATCCGTCGACCGTTTCCTGGTCCAGCATTATCTCGGGGCCAACGCGCTAGGTCTCTATTCGGTGGCTTACGGTTTGTCCCAAGCGGTTAACGATGTCCTGGTCACGCCGCTGAATCTGGCGCTGATGCCGATCTACATTCGCCTGTGGACCTCGTCTGGGCAGAAGACGACCAGCCAGTTTCTGACCATGGCCCTCACCTATTACACCGTCGCCGCAATTGGAGTCCTGGCGATCGCCGGCGCCTCCGCGGACGATCTGATCGTCTGCTTAAGCACGCGAAAGTACGCCGGCGCAGGCGACCTGATACCGGTTCTGCTGGCGGGGCTGCTCATCTATACGGCACACCTGTTCGTTGCCGCCGGCTTATTGCTCCACAAGCGCACGACGCGAATGGCGGCGATTCTCATCGTTGCGGCGTTCGTGAATATCTCATTGAACTGTCTGTTGCTGCCGCGCCTCGGCCTGTGGGGCGGCGCCTGGGCCGCCCTCGTGTCGTACGCGCTTTGCATCTCCGCGCTGTGGGTCTCGTCCCATCGCCTGATGCCACTGAGCATCGACCCGCACGTTCTCTGGAAATGCGGTGTCGCCGGATTGGCGGCGTGGTTTGTCGGGGCGGGTTCCGGCTTCTCGCAGCCGTGGCTCCGGCTGACCGGTTCGGCGGCCATTGCCCTGGTTGTCTATGGCGGCATCCTGCTTTGTCTTGACACGAAACTGCGCCATGACGCTCGGCGGGCCGCGAGTTGGCTCAGGAATCTGCTTCGCGGCCCGCTCCCCCAGGACCCGGCATAGAGGCGACGCAATGAGTTTGACCGTACTTGCCTATCACGACGTTTACAGCGAGACGCGGCCGCAGTGCGAGGCGCGCGTGTCGTCAATTTATACCCTTTCCGAGAGCGCCTTTCTCCGCCAGCTTGATTCCATTAGACCTGTCGCGTCGGGAGAACTGGTCGCCACGGAGAGCCTCTTTCGGGGGCACTCGTCAATTCCCCAGGTCGCTTTCACTTTCGATGACGGCGCGATGTGCGCAGCGACTTGTATCGCCGCCGCTTTGGAGCAGCACGGGTGGCGCGGGCATTTCTTTGTCACAACGGGTTGGATCGGAAGGCCGGGCTTTCTCAACCGTGACGCGATTCGCCGCCTGCGCCGGAACGGGCACATCGTCGGATCGCATACGGTGACTCATCCGGAACGAATGTCGCACATGCGGGCAGGAGACCTGTTCGGCGAATGGATCGAAAGCCGCGTCGTGCTCGAGAACATCATCGGCGAGCCGGTAACGACCGCGTCGGTCGCCGGCGGCTATTACAGCCGGTATGTTGCCGAAGCCGCCGCGGCGGCCGGATTCAAGATCCTCTTCACTTCGCAGCCTTCGTCACGGGTCAGCATCGTCGATGGCTGCGCCGTCGTAGGCAGGTACACAATTCAACGCTTCACGCCGCTTGAAGAAGTTGTGGGGTTGGCCGAGGGCCGCCGCGGGCCCAGATATCGCCAGGCCGTGATGTGGTCCGCCAAGGGCGTGGCCAAATTTGCCACTGGAAAATGGTTCCCTCAAATCCGCCGGCATATCCTCGCCTCCCGTTCCCTGACGTAGAGGCCGACACAGATGGCGTTTATGTCAGAACTGCTAAGAGTAGTGCGCCACGGCTGCTCGAATGTGTATTGTTTCGTGCAAGCGCACGGGTGCGATGTATCGAGGTTTACCGTCTTCGAAGCGTCCTGCGATGAAGCCGAAGACGTGCAGGTTCCGGAGGGGCTCACTTTCCGGGCTGGATCGCCGGCCGATCTGGAGGCGCTGAACCAGCGGGGATATGACATGGACACGGCCGCCAAGTGCTTCTGCCGCGACCGCCTTCTCGCCGGAGATTCCCTCATCCTCGGGGAAGAGAACGGCGAGGTGATCTTCTATGCCTGCGTGATGTATTCCAATATGGACCTCGACATGGGAAAGATCGTGCCCCTGGCGAGCGATCTGGCCTATAGCTATAAGGTGTACACGGCTCCAAGCGCGCGAGGACGGCGAATTTGCAGCACGTACTACGCGCTGCTGAAGCGCATCCTGAGGAACCGGGGATATCGCCGGGTGGTCTGCCGCGTGGCCCCGTCCAATCCGGCGTCAATGCGAGCTCACCTTAGAGCGAACTTCCACGCCGTGGGCGATCTGTTCAACGTGACCGTCGCGCGTATACCGCATTACTGGGCCAGCCAGGCCCTGGTGGAGTGGTTCGCCCGCAACTGTGCCGCGCAATGTCTGAACGGTCATTGGTTCAGGACACTGACCGAGCAGAATTGTCATCGCTATGAGGTTTAGCCGGAGGAGTTGTACCTTGCTCAACCTTGATGTCGTTGCTGATATGAAGTGGTTCCGCCTGTCGAACGGCCTTGGAGGGGAAGTGAACCCAACGATGTATCTCCAAACTCTTCGCCATCTGCGAAGAGAACAGGTCTATGGCATGCTTCTGTCGATCTATCCCCGCGCAGTCAGCCGCCAGGGATTGTGTACCAGCCTGCGTACGCCCACCGGAAAGTGGATCAGTCCAGTTGAGCCCCCGCCGATTCAGACTGGGCCGGCGAGTTTCCGGCTTGCCGCCGGCGAACATGACATCAACGATTCCGATGGATGGTCCGATCCCGAAGCATCCAAGTTGTGGCTCTACAACTTGCACTACTTCGACGACCTGATTGCCGAAGGTTCTGACGAACGCCGGAACTGGCATGTGGAACTCGTTCATCGCTGGATTCACGAGAATCCTCCTGGCGAAGGGGTCGGATGGGATCCGTATCCGACCGCATGCCGGATCTCAAACTGGGTGAAGTGGTTCCTGCGCAGCGGCGAGTTGGATTCCGAAATGACAGCCAGCCTCGCACTGCAAGTGCGCCACCTGCGTCACAATCTCGAGTGGCGTTTGATGGCCAACCACTTGTTTGCCGACTTGAAGGCCCTGATTCTGGGTGGGTGCTTCTTCGCGGGCAAGGAAGCCGATGAATGGCTGTCATACGGGCTGAAGGTTCTTGACGAACAAATTCGCGAGCAGATCCTCACCGACGGCGGGTACTGCGAGCTCAGCCCGATGTATCACACCATCGTCCTCAACGACATGTTGGATCTGATCAACGCAGCCCACGCCTTCCCCGACTGCATCCCCGCGGCGTGTCTTCCGCGCTGGATTGCCAAGAGCAACGCCATGTTCGATTGGCTGGCGAACATGTGCCATCCGGATGGGCGCACATCTTTCTTCAGCGATGGCGGCTTCACCTCCTACGAACCCGCCGCGCTGTGGGATTACGCCCGCCGCATGGGCATCGACGCGCCGGCGGGCACGACCGCGGGACTGCGCCATCTCAAGGAAAGCGGATATATCCGCCTTGAAAATTCCGCCGCCACCGTGATTTTCGATGTCGGCGAGGTGGGCTTACAGTATCAGCCCGGTCATGGCCATGCCGATGCTCTTTCGTTTGAGCTGTCGCACAACGGCAAACGGATTCTGGTGAATTCCGGCACCTCAACCTACACCGAAAGTCCCGAGCGCGTGTGGCAGCGCGGCACGGCCGCCCACAATACGGTGGAGGTAGATGGGCAGGACCAGTCGGAGCTGTGGCGCGCGTTCCGGATCGCGCGCCGATCCCATCCGATTGATGTCCGTGCGTTCCAGCGGGGCGACGGTCTGGTGGCGGAAGCGGCCCATACGGGTTATCGGCGCCTGAGGCCCGGCGTGATTCACGGCCGCAGCCTGGAGCTCACGCCGGCGTCGTTGAAGATTCACGACGTCCTGGATGGCCGGGGTAAGCACGACGTGGCGGTCTGGTTCCACATGCACCCGTCCGTCCGCATGCGGGTTGCGGATGACCGCATTGTGCTGGATTCGCCCGCCGGCCGCTCCGCCATTCGTCTGGATCCCAAGCTCACGCCCGCGATTGAGGCAACAACGTTCAATCCCCGGTTCGCTGTATCGGTGAACAATTTTTCACTCCGTGGCGCGTGGTCGGGCGATTGTCCAGTGAGCTTCACGACGGAAATCGAATTCAACGACCGCTAGCGGGAATCAGCCTATGCATGTCTCCGGGTTTGTGCAGTCCGTCTATGGCCGGGTTCGCTCCTTCCTCGAATCACGGAGCCACACGCCGTTTACGCTTGCCGCGGTGCTTCGCAAGTCAGGAGCAACGGTCGGCAGGCACTGTTACATTGCATCCACCTCACTGAGTACGGAGCCCTACCTGGTGAAGATTGGCAACCATGTCGCGATTGAAGAAGGCGTCTCCTTCATGACCCATGACGGAGCAACTTGGGGACTGCGCTCTGGCATCCCCGATCTCCAGGTGTTCGGACCCATTGTCATTGAGGACAACTGCTATGTTGGCCAGCGCGTCATTCTCGCGCCGAACGTCCGGATCGGACCCAACTCAATCGTCGCTCCCGGCTCGGTGGTGATTTCCGACGTGCCTCCGGGAGTAGTCGCCATGGGCATTCCCGCCAGGCCGGTAGGAACAATCGAGGAGTACCGCGAAACATGCCTCCGGCGCTGGCGCGAGCAACGCCCGCCACAGTGTGAGCCAAGCCGGTCTTTCCGTTCCGCGGCGGACCGCCGCACTGCGTTAAGGCGGCATCTTGCCGCACTGTTTCATCGTCAACTCGCTGGGGACTTCGGCACCCCGCCGGGGCTGCCGACCGATACATGCCAATCCACGGAACCGGCCGGGAGTCCGGCCGCGCAGCATGGAGGTCGATAGTGTTTGGCATTCGAACATCGTGTTTCGCCGGGGTTGCGTTCGCCGTCGTGTCCGCGTTCCAGGCGCAAGCTGCGCCGCCCCGGATCTTCTATTCCGATCTGGAAAGCGGCCCCAATGTGGGCGGCGAGAACGGCGCAGGCGTTTTTGTCACAATTTACGGCGCCCGTTTCGGCGCGTCGGCCGGAACGTCGTTTGTCTCTCTCGGCGGTGAGGCGCCGGTAGCGTACCGCGCTTGGAGCGACACGCGCATCACGTTTCAGATCGGGCCCGGCACACCCACGGGCAACATCACTGTGACCACTGCGACAGGAGAGTCAAACGGAGTTCCATTCCGGGTCCGCGACGGCAGGATTTACTTCGTCTCGCCATCGGGGAGGGACTCTAACGACGGCTCCTTTACATCGCCATGGCGTACGGTTCTGAAGGCGCGGGACGCGATCGGCGCCGGCGATACCGTCTACCTGATGAACAACATTTCGCAGGCGGCGGACGACGGACAAGGATGGTCAACGTCAATGCTTCTGCGCCGCGGTGGAGCGGCGGGAGCGCCAATGGCTTTCGTGGCCTATCCCGGCGCAACAGCCACGATCGGCTCCGCCACCGGCCCGAGCTACGGCATTCGCGGCGTCGACACCGGCGCCTTGTCAGGCTATTGGGTGTTCGCCGGCCTCGTACTCCGTGGAGCCTCGGCAGCCATGGTTCTCGCGGGCCCATCCCAGTCGTGGCGGATTGTCGGCAACGATATGTCGTGTCCCAACGGAAACGGCGAAGTCGGATGCTTTGCATCGAGCAAGTCGAGCTACGTGTCGTTCTACGGCAATACGGTTCATGACGCCGGGACGGCGAATGCGTCCGCGCACTACCACGGAATCTACTGGTCCACCGACTCCAATCACATCGATATGGGTTGGAACACGGTTTACAACATTCGCGGATGCCGGGGCGTGCAAACCTACTCGACGCCGTTAGGCAGCGGCGGAGCATCCGATCCGACCGGTCACAATCTACATAACATCAGCATCCACGATAACGTAATCCACGACACGCAATGTGACGGCATCCTGCTGGCGACCATCGATCCCTCACAAGGGAAAGTGGAGGTCTACAACAACGTCATTTACAGTGCGGGCCGCGGGCCGGCGAATCCGGAAAACACCGGAGCGTGGACGTGCGTCAATGTCCCCGGAACGACAGCCAATGGCAGCCCGGGCGGCGGCGTGGTCGATGTCTTCCAAAACACGCTGTACGACTGCGGATCCTTTGCCAACCCGCCCTATGCGAATGCCAACGGCGCCATCGAGAACGGCGGCAACAACACGAACCTCAAGATTCTCCTGCGCAACAACATCGTCTATCAGCCGGCCACAGCTCCGTACCTGGTGACCTTCGGCCCTTGTGATGGGATTCAAGGAACCAATAATCTGTTTTTCGGCGGCGGCGCCCCGCCCGCCACGGCTCGTCTCACACGGTCAATCGTTGCGGACCCGCAGTTCGCCAATCTGACCAATCGTGACTTCCGCCTGACCGCGGCCAGCCCGGCTCGCGGCGCCGGTGTCGAGACCAGCACGGCCACGGATCGCAACGGCATCCTGCGCTGCGGAAGTACGCCTGACGTCGGGGCTTATCAATATGAAGCGGAGAGTTCCAACACGGCCAGCGTCGGCGCGCTGCGAAGAAGATCGTTCCCCAATCCCTGCCGGACGGAGTCTCCGATCAGGGTGCGGTAGGAAAGATCGGGCGGTTCTCTGCCCCCGCTAAACACAAAAAGGCCGGGAAGATCATAGAGACCTTCCCGGCCAAGCGCCAGAGTCGCTTATTGAACCAGAATGCGTCCACTGCGGGCCGTTACGAGATATCCGACTCTCCACCGGAACTCGTACGCGCCCGGCGTGGTGGGAGCGGCGATCGTATAGGCGCCGCTCGTAACGCCATTCGGATATTGGTGCCAGACGTCGGCATCATTTGCCGCAGTGACGGGATAGAGGCCGACGCTGTCGCTCGATGGACGTCCAGTGGGATCAGTCCATTTGACAGACAACGCAGCGCCGCGGCTCACCGCAGTGGTGCCAGCGGCCAGCGTGAACGAACTCGTATTCCAGGCCAGGACGCCGCTCCGCGCCATGATCGTGTACCCGCCTTGGTGGTAATAGCGAATCTCGTAGAAGCCCGGCGTGGTGGGCATGGTGAATGTAGCGCTGCCGCTGGTCGCCCCACGAGTGTAGGTGGTCCAGGCATACCACCACGCAGGTGCACCGGCGCCGCTAAGGGCTACGTAGTCGGATGCGGATTGGCCGGACGGAGCGGTCCAGGAGACCTTGTATTGCGTTCCCGAAACCAGCGCCCAGTTGACGCTGTAGTTACCCGTCGCGGCCGCCGCGTTGAGCGTGATTGTGGCCGTGGCCGATTTTGTCGTGTCGGCGCTGGAGGTGGCGGTCACGGTGACCGTCTGCGCTGCACTGATCGTCGCCGGCGCGGTGTAGAGCCCGCTCGAAGTCAGCGTGCCGGCAGCCGGGCTCAGCGACCACGTTACGGCGGTGCTGCTCGTTCCGCTCACGCTCGCGGAGAACTGTTGAGTACCGTTGGCATTCAGCGTGACGGAAGCCGGCGTAAGACTGACCGACACGGCGGGAGTAAGTACGACCGTCGCGCTGGCCGAGCTTGTCGTACTCGCCGCGGAGGTAGCCGTAATGACAACAGTCTGCGCGGCAGTGATGGTGGACGGCGCTGTGTAGACCCCTGCCGAGGAGAGCGTGCCCACGGCCGGGCTGAGCGTCCAGGTTACGGCGCTGTTCGAGCTTCCGCTCACCGTGGCCGTGAACGCCTGGCTTTGACCCGCCTTGAGGCTGACGCTGGCCGGCGACACGCCGACAGTGACGGCCGGAACGAGCGTGACGGTGGCGGATCCGGTTTTGGTCGCGTCACCGGCAGCCGTCGCCACTACCGTGATGTTCTGCGACGTGGTAACCGAAGCGGGAGCCGTGTACACGCCGTTGCTCGAGATGGCGCCGACAGCGGGACTGAGCGTCCACGTCACGGCCGTGTTCGAACTTCCGCTGACGGTCGCCGTGAACGTCTGGGTTTGAGCGGCCTTCAGGCTGACGCTCCCCGGAGCCACGCTGACGGCCACCGGCGGCATAAGCGTGACGGTTGCCGCCGCCGTGCGTGTGGTGTCGGCGGCGGAGGTCGCCGTGACGGTGACAGTCTGCGAGGCGGTGATGGAACTGGGAGCCGTATACAAGCCGCTGGTCGAAACTGTGCCAACCGACGGGCTGAGGGACCAGGTGACGGCGGTGTTCGTCGCGCCGCTCACCGTGCCCTGGAACTGCTGCGTCTGATTTGCCGAAAGCGTCGCCGTCGTGGGCGTGACCGTGACGCTGATGGCCGGGTTGAGCGTGACCGTGGCATGCGCGGTCTTCGTCGTATCGGCCGCTGACGTCGCCGTGATGGTCACCGTCTGCTGGCTCGCAATCGAGGCCGGCGCCGTGTACAGACCCGTTGTGGAAAGCGTGCCGGTCGCCGGTGAGAGGGACCACGTCACAGACGTGTTGGAAGCACCGGCCACCGTGGCTGTGAACTGCTGCGTTCCCGACGCCTTGAGACTGGCGGAAGCAGGGGACACGCTGACAGAAACCGTAGAGCCGCCGCCGGTCAGCGGGTAGGCCAGAGCACCGATGGGGAACGCTGCCCCCTGCGGCAGCGAAACGCTATCGAAGTCCCTGGTTTGGGGTGTCGTTGTACCTGCCGTCGCGACTGGGCTGGCGGCGGTGATGTGGAAATCATGATTCGTCAGGCTGGCGAACAACGGATCCGTATTGAGCGACCCGGCGATGTTCGCGTTCACCGGCGCCGCCCCATTGCCATAGAAAAGATTGTCCGTTCCCTGAATACCATCCGCGGGACCGTAGATCACGAGATAGGGCTCCGACGACAACTGGTACATGAGGTTGTTGCGCAGGTGGATCTTGAGGTTCGTGTTGTTGCCGCCGTTTTCTACCGCGGCGTTGGCATTCGCGTAGGGCGGGTTGGCGAACGACCCGCAGTTGTACATGGTGTTGTTATAGACCTCGACGAGGCCGCCACCGGCCGCTCCGTTCGCCGTCGTCCCAGGCACGTTGATGCAGGTCCAGGCGCCGGTGTTCTCCGGGTTGTTCGGCCCCAAGCCCGCGTTGTAGATGATGTTGTTGTAGACCTCGACCTTGCCCTGCGAGGGATCGACCGTCGCTAGGATGATGCCATCGCACTGGGTGTCGTGAATCAGGTTGTCATGGATGCTGATGTCGTACAGGTTGTGGCCCGTCGGGTCGCCCGACCCGCCGCTGCCCAATGGCGAAGAGTGAGTTTGTATTCCCCGGCACCCGTGAACATTGGCAATTGTGTTCCAGCCCATGTCCCAATGGTTCGAGTCCGTAGACCAATACACCGCGTGATAGTGGGCGGACGCAGCCGCCACGCCCGCATCGTGAACGTTGTTTCCGTAGAACAGGACGTTGCTCGCTTTGCTGGTAGCGAAGCAACCGACTTCGCCGTTCCCGTTCGGACACGACATGTCGTTCCCGATGATCCGCCAATCGGTCGAAGGCCCGGCCAGAACCATCGCCGAACTCGCGCCTCGGAGCGTGAAGCCGGCGAACACCAGATAGCCAGGCAGCGTGCCTGTGTCGACCCCGCGGATTCCGTACGTCGGACCGGTAACCGAGCCGATCGAAGCCGTCGCGCCAGGATAGACCACGAACGCCATCGGCGCACCGGCCGTTCCGCCGCGGCGCAGGAGCATCGAGGTCGACCACCCTTGCCCGTCGTCGTTCGGCTGGCTCACGCCGTTCATGGCGTAAACGATATCCCCCGCCTGAATGGTGTCGCGGGCTTTCAAAATGGTTTGCCAGGGCGCAGTATAAGAACCATTGTTGGAATCACTACCGTTCGTCGCTACGAAGTAGATATTTCCCGATCTGACAGTGAACGGCAGCCCGTTGGATGCGCCGGCAGCAGTCGTCACGACGACCTGCCCGGTTACGGCGGCAGATCCCAACTGTACTGTAACCTTTGTATCGCTCCACACCGGATAGGAGAGCACCTGGCCTCCACCCACAGTAACGGTGGAGCTTTGGCGGCTCGCTCCGAAGTGAACTCCGTAAATAGTCACGAAAGCGCCGCCATTGTTCTGGCCTCCGGCATTCGGACCACTTGAAAGGTCCGTATACCGAAGAACCGGCGGAGCGGCCTGAGCTGATGAGACTGTTGCACTAGCACACAGCAATGCAATTGTGGCTAGCGCAGCGCCGATTCGAAACATGTATGGTACTGATCCTTTCAAGTTTTAGTACTCAGGAGCGCATGGTTCCAGTACTTAAGTTTAACGTAAAACGTGATTCCATCCTTGTCAAGCACAACGAAACAAAGAACATGCCCCCAGTGAGCTGCTGCGGGCATGCAGTCACGCATTACGCTATGTGCTGTCCCCTTAAGTCGTACGAATTCAGGTTGTAAAACTCATATGTCGGGCCGAAGCCCATTCGAGATCGCTTTGACGGCGGACGAGCTTGCAGAGCTGCGCAGGCGTGTCACTGGCTTCAACCGCCAGTACTGGGTGGTAATGAGAGCAAAGATGATTCTGCTTGCTGCTGAAGGACTCGGCAACGACGCGATCGCCGCCCGTCTGGGAACCAAACGAGAAGTGGTCAGCCGCTGGCGCAAAAGATTTTATTATCAACGTGTTGCCGGCCTTGAAGGGACTCCAGGGAAGAGCCGGCCGGAGCGGCACTTTGCTCGTGACGGCCCTTCAGCGTGAGTTGATAGAGGCCCCCGCACGGGGGGCCGGAGGCGTCGCACAAACGAAGGCGGACAAGCCGAAAAGATATTGTGCTAGTCTCCCTCACTGGCTATACGGTCACGAATAAATAGAAAATATGGCCGTACGCAAAGCGCCGCCTTAAAGGTTCGAACATGTGTGATCGAACAGACGCAGTTGACATTAACTTGTCTTCATGCAATTTGCTTCGCGGACGCGTGTCGAGGCGCTCGACATGTCTGACGGATGTATTTTTTTGTCATCGCGCGTGCCTGGCGATTGACGAACTTCAGAAGACCGGCCAGTTTTATTGAGGGCAACCTAAGATGTGCGGCATTGCTGGTTTCGTCAGCGACTCAGTCGACATTACTGTGCTGAACAACATGCTCGCCACGCTTCATCACCGCGGCCCGGATGACACCGGCACGTTTGTAGAGGCGCCAGTTGCCCTGGGCCATGCGCGACTGAGTATCGTCGATCTTGCGGGCGGTCACCAACCGATGACCAACGAAGACGGCACGCTCAGCATCGTCTTTAACGGTGAAATTTTCAACTATCCGGAGCTGACAGACGATCTTATTCAGCGCGGTCATGTCTTCCGGACACGCTCGGACACAGAAGTCATTCTCCATCTGTTCGAAGAATACGGAGAAGCGTGCGTGGCGCGCATGAATGGGCAATGGGCCTTCGCCATTTGGGACCGTGTCCGGCGCCGCCTGTTTCTGTCGCGGGACCGGCTCGGTGTGCGGCCTCTCTTTCTCGCCAGAATCCGCAATGGACTGGTATTCGCTTCCGAGATCAAGGCGTTGCTGCAGCATCCCGAAATCGTGCCGGACCTCGATCTTGAGGCGCTCGACCAGGTTCTGACGTTCTGGCATACCGTGCCGCCGCGGACCATGTTCGTTGGCATCCAGGAGCTCTCCCCCGGAGAGTCGGCCTGGTTTTCCGGCGGAGCGCTCACGGTCAAGCCATATTGGAACCTGGACTACGGGGCTGCTCCGCTCACTCCCTGCAGCGAGCAGGAAGAGCGGCGGTATGGTGAAGAACTCCTGGCGTTGTTGACGGACGCGGCTCGCATCCGGCTTCGCGCGGACGTCCCGGTAGGCGCTTACGTGAGCGGCGGTCTCGATTCCACGCTGGTCGCCGCGCTCGCACGGCCGTTTGTGGACAAGATGTCCACGTTTTCCATCCGCTTCAACGAAAGCGACCTGGACGAAGGCCCCTTTCAGAACGCGGCTGTCGCGAGCCTGGGCACCGACCATCAGGAGGTGCGCTGTGCGGCGGCGGACATCGGCCGGGTCTTCCCGGACGTGATTCGCCACACCGAGAAGCCGCTGATCCGCACCGCTCCGGCGCCGCTCTATCTGCTGGCGAAGCTGGTCCGGGAGAGCGGCTATAAGGTGGTGCTCACCGGCGAAGGCGCCGACGAAATTCTGGGCGGTTACGACATCTTTAAGGAAGCGAAAATCCGCCGCTTCTGCGCCGCCCACCCGTCGTCACGGTTGCGTCCGCTCCTGCTGAAGAGGCTCTATCCGTATCAGCCGCTGCTGCAATCGCAGAGCGGCGCGTATCTCCAGGCCTTTTTCCGGAGCACGCCGGAGGACTTGCGGGATCCGTTCTTCTCCCACGCGCCGCGCTGGCGCCTGACGGCCCGGGCGAAGTCGCTCCTGTCAAACGACGTAAAACACGTCCTGAGCGGCCACGACCCGCTGGCCGCCATGCGCCGTGCGCTGCCCTCCGCCTATTCCAGTTGGAGCGGATTCAGCCAGGCCGAGTATCTGGAGGCGCGTTTCCTTCTGCCGGGCTACATTCTCTCTTCGCAGGGTGACCGGATGGCGATGGCGCACTCCGTCGAAGCCCGTTTCCCTTATCTGGACTACCGTCTGGTCGAATTTGCCAACCGCCTGCCGATCGGCCTCAAAATGAGTGCGCTGACGGAAAAATACCTGCTGAAAAAGGTCGCCGCAAACCGCATTCCGCAAGCGATCGCCCACCGGCATAAGCAACCCTATCGCGCACCGGATGCGCTGAGCTTTTTCGGCGCCCGCGAAGCCGACTACGCCGCCGACCTGCTGTCGCCGGCGTGCCTGCGCGACCACGGCGTCTTCGATCCGGCCGCGGTCCAACGTCTGGTGGCGAAAGCCCGCGGCGGCAACGTCACCGGGGTTGGCGAGAACATGGCCGTCGTCGCCGTGATCTCGACGGGCCTGTTCATGGAAGAGTTCATCAAACAGCGGCGCTACGCTTTCACATCCTAATTAAACCGAGGCATCAGTATGGACAGAAAACAAGAACTCCGCTCGTTCATTGCGGAAAACTACCTCTTTGGCACTGCGGATGTTGTCCTCTCGGATGACGTCTCTTTCCTGGAAAGCGGCCTGATCGACTCCACCGGCCTGCTGGAGTTGATCGCCTTCATCGAACGCCGCTATGGCATCCGCCTCGACGACCAGGAGATCGTGCCGGACAATCTCGATTCCGTAAACCGGCTGAACGCGTTCCTGTCGCGCAAGCTGGATCCGCCCCCGGCAAGCGCTCAATACCCGGAATCGGTACTTGAGGAGGCCTCATGACAGCACCCGGTACGCGTACGCTTGCCGTGCCCCGGATCGATCCCGAGCGCGAGGCTGAACGCATCTCTCAAGCACTCCGGAACATGCTTCAGGGCTTCCGGCGCAAGGGCGCCGTCGTGGCCGTTTCCGGAGGCGTGGACAGCAGCGTGGTGGCCGCGCTGTGCGTCCGCGCGTTGGGCGCCGACCGGGTTATCGCGCTGTTCCTGCCGGAGGCAGAGTCATCGGGCGACAGTTTGCGGCTCGGCCGCGAGTTGGCCGGCCAACTGGGCATCCGCTCGGTCGTCCAGGACATCTCGCCGGTATTGAAGGCCCTGGGCGCATATGACCGGCGCGAAGAGTGCGTGCGCGCGGTCCTTCCCGATTACCAGGCTGGCGACCGCTGGAAGATCGTCCTGCCGGGCGTGCTCGCCGACGAACGCTACGCGGTCTTCTCCGTAGTCGCCGAGACCGCCCAGGGCACCCGCAAGGAGCGCCTCACCGCCGATGCGTACCTCGGGATTCTGGCGGCGACAAACTGCAAACAGCGCGTCCGCAAGCTGCTGGAGTATTACCATGCCGACCTGCTGAACTACGCGGTCATGGGTACGCCGAACAAACTCGAGTACGACCTGGGCTTCTTCGTCAAAAACGGCGACGGCGCCGCCGACATCAAGCCGATTGCCCATCTTTACAAATCGCAGGTCTACGACCTGGCGGCCTACCTCGGCGTGCCGGAAGAGATTTGCCGGCGCACGCCCACCACCGACACCTACTCGCTCGAGCAGACCCAGGAAGAGTTCTACTTCTCGTTGCCGCTACGTACGATGGACCTCTGCCTGTACGCGCTGCTGGAGCATGTCCCCCCGGCCGAACTTGCCACCGCCGCCGGAATTACGCCGGAGCAGGCGGAGCGCGTCTATCGCTCGATTGAATCGCGGCGCGCTGCCGCCCGATACCTGCAGTCCCCGCCGCTGCTGGTCACAACTCACTAGAGGCCCCGTCATGCCTGCACTCAATCGGAATGCGTCAGCCTGGTTGCTGGAGCGCAAGTGCCCCGACGCCGTTGCGCTTTGGACTCTCAATGGATCTTGGGACTACTCCCGCCTGACCGCGCTCGTCCACGGGAGCATCGACGCGCTGGCCGAGCGCTCGGTGCGCCCCGGAGAGCGGGTGTTGCTTGCCGCCGAAAACGGCCCGTTCTGGGTGGCCGCTTACCTCGCCACGCTCCACGCCGGCTGCGTCTGCGTTCCGGTAGCGCCCGGCGTGCGGCCCGAGGATCTCAAGACAATCGTCGAATCCGTGGAGCCCGCTTGCGTTTTTGCCGGCGACAGTTTTGCCGCCCGGCATCGCAAAAACCTGGAAGGCTATCCGCTGATCGGGCCGGGCGATGTCCGCTCGAACCCGGCATCTTTGCCCGAGCCCGCCGGTGGCGGATCGGACCTCGCCGCCTTGATGTTCACATCGGGATCCACCGGAACTCCCCGCGGCGTCATGATCTCGCACGCCAACATCATTGCCAACACGGACGCGATCGTCAGTTATCTGCGTCTGACGGCCATCGAAAGAATTCTGACGGTTCTGCCATTTCACTACTGCTTCGGGACGTCGCTCCTCCACACGCATCTGCGCGTCTGCGCGAGCCTCGTGATCGAGCCCCGCTTCATGTATCCCGAACTCGTTCTGCGCCGGATGATCGAGACGCAGTGCACCGGCTTTGCGGGCGTGCCAAGTCATTTCCAGATTCTCCTGCGGCGCTCGAGCCTCCGGATGAAACAGTTCCCGCATCTGCGCTACATTCAACAAGCCGGCGGGCATCTCGCACCCGCGTTGATTCGCGAGCTGAGAACCGCGCTGCCCGGCGTCGATTTCTATGTGATGTACGGTCAGACCGAGGCCACGGCCAGGCTCTCTTACCTCCCGCCCGCGCTGCTCAATCTGAAGCCCGACTCTATCGGAAGAGGAATCCCCGGCGTACGTCTGGCCGTCCTCAACGCTGCAGGCCAGTCTGTACAGCCGGGCGAAGTCGGGGAACTCGTCGCTGACGGAGCCAACGTTGCGCTCGGCTACTGGAAAGCGCCGGTTGAAACAGCCACCACGTTCCGCGACGGCCGGCTTTACACCGGCGACCTCGCCACGCTCGACGGAGACGGTTTTGTCTACGTTGTCGGACGGGCCAAGGATTTTCTCAAGTGCGGCGGCAAACGCGTGGCCTGCCGTCAGATCGAAGACTGGGTGATGAGTTGTGAGGATGTTCTCGAAGTCGCCGCCGTTGGCGTCCAGGACGAGATCCTCGGAGAAGCCGTCCGGATCTTTGTCGTCCCCAAATCGGACAACGCGGTGGACCTGCCCCGCCGTCTGCAACGCCACTGCCGGGCAAATATGCCGCTCGAGTTCGTCCCACGCGACATCGTCGTCGTGCGCGCACTTCCTAAGAACGACTCAGGCAAAGTTCTGAAGGAGACTCTTCGCTCCATGTACTCGTCATCGGCGACTCCAGACGCCGCGGGACGGTTGGAGTCAAGCTCCGTGTCGCCAGGAGTCTAGTTCGGGGCGCAACGCCATGTCAATCTGTCGAGTTTTTAACGCCGTTTGGAGCGAACTCCGCACCGCCCTTTCGGTTCGCCGGTTCACGCCGCGGACCATGGCGGATCATCTGCGCGCCGCCGGCGCTCACGTGGGCGACGATTGCTTCATCGTCCCTGACAGCGTTGGAGATGAACCGTATCTCGTGCGCATCGGAAACCACGTCGCCATCGCCGATGGCGTGCTCTTCCTGACGCACGATCCGGCGACATGGGTCTTGCGTGGTGCTGTGCCGGGCATCCGCGACTTCGGGCCGATTGTCGTGGAAGACAATTGCTTCATCGGGCAGCGGGCGATCCTCTATCCTCATGTTCGCATCGGCGCAAACTCTGTCGTTGCCGCGGGATCGGTCGTCGTCAATGACGTTCCTCCCGGCTCTCTGGTTGTGGGCGTGCCCGCTCGCCCGTTCGGCTCGCTCACCCGCTATCGCGAGAAGTGCATCGCCCGTTGGGCCAGCCAACGTCCGCTCGGAGCTCAACTGGAGAACACAGAGACGTGGTGGAATTCCCGGCACTTCAAGACAAATCGCGAACTCCTGCGCAGGCACCTCCTGTGCCTTTTTTCAGCGCAACTGTCGGACGGACGGGAGTCCTGATTCCCTTTGACCTATGCCTCCCGGGCGTGTCATCACTGGCCTCGGGCTCCTCGCCCTTGTAGTCGTCGCGGGAGCAATGTTCTACACAAGCAATCGGACGAATAAGCACATGCCAATCGAACCAAAGAGCAGGCGGCCGGAGCACATTGTTCTTGTCGGCGCTTCGATCGGCAGAGCGTGGCGCCTGGAGAGCTGGGCTCAGCGGGTTTCCGCTCGGACGTACACGGCCGAAGCGGTCGCGGCGTGGCAGTTCGACAAATCCGACGCACTCGACGAAGTGTTCATGCGCCCGAAGCGCCCGTTCCATCTCACCCGTTCGTATCTGCGATCGTTGCTTGCCAAACCTCCTCAGCCTGCCGATGTGCTGATCCTCAAGGAGTGCTCGTCCTACTTCCCTGGCCCGCTGGACCGCTACGGATCTCTCATCGACGCTTGGGTCAAACAGGCGCGCTACCGCGGGATTGTCCCCCTTGTGGCTACGGTTGTCCCCGTCACCAGGACCCGGTCCAGTCAGGATCCCGGCAAGCAGGATTCGCTTCTTGAGTTCAACCGCTGGCTCAGAACGTACGCGAGCCAGCAGGGCATTCATCTGCTCGACCTCGAGGCCGCTCTGTCCGATGGGACCCCGCAGGCGTTCCTGCGCAACGAATACACCAGCGGTGATGGGTCGCATCTGAATTCCGCCGCATACCATATCCTCGATGGCGTCTTGCAGGCAGCGCTGAACGAGCTTGACGCTCCAGTCTCCCATTTGGACGCGCACTGAGCGCCGCGCCCGCGCCACCGGCCGCGCGCACCGCACTTCGGAGTGCCTTCCGCTCGGACTCCGTCAACCTGCCGCACGTTGTAAATCAGTACCCGCTTTCCCCTTCCGTCCACTCCTTCCCACCCCGCGAACTGCCCTCTTGGCCGACTAAGTCTCGACTCGCTCTGTCTGTCCCGGCGCCACCACGCATCCTGGCTCATTCCCTGGTGCATCCGGCCGGCGTCTGGTCACGGAACGCCAGACACACATGCGAATCTCGCACGGCGGCGTGACCGTGCTGGCTGCCGCTGCGCCGGTTACGTTTGCGCCCGCGTGCGGATCTGGGGCTCGAATGTAGCGCCGGTCCTCAGCGTCGAAGACAGAGTCGTATTTATCGGGAACGGCCCAAGCTGTCCATAGTCCCGGCGAAGGCCAATTGCGGAGTCTCGACCGGACGGGGCCGTTTATATGCCAAAAACGGTCTCTCGACAAAATAGTAGCTCAGTGATGCGGTCGCAACCGCAAATAGCACGACAACACACAGATCTACAGCCCGATTGACCGGCCACCGGGAGACAATCCCCAAACCAATGCCATGGTACAGATAGAGAGGGTACGAGATCTGTCCAAGATATTTCATTACTCCTGAATTAAGCCAGCCCCAACCATCCCCGCCGCTATGGACAACCAACTGGCACAACAATATCGCGACAGTGGGTGGAAGGACCGTCAGCGCGACTACATCTTTAACCCCGGTATGAGCGATCAGGGCCACGACCAGCGCGGTGAGCAGCGGCAGCCACGCGTTGCGGCATATTGCCCCGACAAACGTCCGCAGAAATCCACCCCGCAGCACAACGGCCAGCAAGCACCCCCAAAGCAAGCTGTCCGCGCGGCAGTCGAACGCGAACCGCGTGTATTGGTACGGCGCCCCGGATAAGCACAGAACGGTGCGGCGCAAAACCACCAGCGCGATCACGCCCAACGTCACCCACGCGAGCCGCTTTCGGTTCTTCCTGAAGACCAGGAACAGGAGCGGCCAACAAAGGTAGAACTGCTCTTCCACGGCAAGCGACCATGTATGGCCCATGAACTTTTCGGCCGGGCGCATAATGGCATAATAGTAATTTGCGTAGTAGAAAAATGAACTCCACACAGTAGGCCACGGCACAGGGTGCCTGACGGCAATTCGAAGTAAGACGGTAATAATCAAAAAACAGTAAAATGCAGGGAAGATCCGCAAGCAGCGGCGGCGATAGAACCCCTTCAGGGATATCGTGCCGCATTTCTCGTCTTCCTTCAGTAGCAGCCAGGTGATAAGAAACCCCGACAGGACAAAAAAGACCAGTACGCCGAGCGCCCCAGAAGTCCCAAGCCCTGCATGGTAGAAAATGACAAGCGCCACGGCCAAGGCCCGAATGCCATCCAGTGCCGGGATATTTGACAATTCAAGCCGCTGCCTCAACTGTTCGTACATCGATGGCAATGTATTCTATCATAGTTCACTCATTTACGGCTAGTATCGTGCCGCGCTTATATTTATAAGCTAACATTATAATACAATCCCGGCCGGCTCACGTGCGCCTCAACGGGTGCCTGGCTGGTGTCGCCTGCCTTCCCACCGTGGCGGCTCGGAAATCGGGAGCGCGCCGCCCCGCGCCGGGAGCGATTTTCGCGCGCGCTTTACGGCCCCCGGCGTGGCTCAACACGGCCTTGCGGCGGACGCGCGGTGGCTGCGGAGAAAAGAAAAGATGGTTGCTTGTATCGCGCCCGGGCGCGTTAGCAAAGGTCCGGTGCCAGGTGTTTTGGTTCCGCCACCTGGGCCTTGAGCTAGTCAACCAGTGAACTACTTGCGATTCAGCTCAACCACCGGGCTTGAGCAGCCCGGCGCGATGTATTGGATCGGCTCGCCACTCGTCTTCAAGTGCCAACTTCGCCGCCACGATACACGCGCGGCGCTGATCGTGTTGACCGACAGGGTTGACTCCACGTGCAGCGTCTGGACCCGCGCCGCGCACGAACACTTTGAAAAGAGGAACGATGTCCCGCAAAGGCCGGGCGGCATCAAGGTTTCGGACGGACCGGTTTCCAGGGCTTCCCAACTATCCCTGGTCGAAATTGCGATGAGCAAATCAGCAGTCGTCTGCGGCAGGCCCGCTTGGCAAAGATCGAACATTGGCTCGGGAGAATAATCGCTGGCGTGGCCACGCTATCGCACCGTCCAATTCTATTTTTAATTGTTTATTTCGGATCGCTCATGCGGCATACAGTCACATGCGTGAAATAGATTAACATGCTGGTTGAGCATGAAATTCCGGCGTCGGGCACAACTGAGTTGTCCGTTCGGGACCGTGACTTTTTTTGAGATGCCGGCCACCCCGGAGTCTCGCCGAGGTATTCTGTACTAGTGACCTTTCGTATGGAAAAGGTTCTCTGCGGGCGGCGCCTTGGCAACTTTGCGACGCAGTGGGCTCTGCAGCACGCTGGATAGCGGGTGAACAATGACCGGCATGGTCGGACATAAGATCGAGCGCTTCAGCGCAATCGCGAAACTTCACCGCGATGCCGCGATCGCTGGAGCAATTTTCGTCGGGGTAGCTCTAGCGCTGTGGTGGATCGTTGGGCAGCGTTTGCTATTCATCAACGACGAGGGCATCTGGCTTGACGGAGCGCGCCGGATACTTGCCGGCCAAGTGCCATATCGCGACTTTTTTACTTATCTCGGACCTGGTGCCTTCTGGAACACCGCTGCCGCGTTTAGGGTGTTCGGCGTGACGCTCGGTGCGGCCCGCGCACTCGCTGTGGCCGAACTCGCAGTAATTTCGGCTTGTCTTTATTGGATGACGGCAAAACTAGGGTCCAGAGCAGCAGGCTTGATACTAGTTGTATTTTATTTCGAGCAACTAATTTCCCGACAGGACATGTTGGCGGTGAACCACCGATGGGAAAGCGCGGCATTGTCCGTCGCTGCCGGCGCTCTGTTGCTTTTCAGCGCACGGAGCCGGGCGAACTGGAGCCTGGTGTCCGCTGGCGCGCTTGTGGCATACGCTGCCTGGACTACTCCGTCCATGGTATTCATGCTTCTCCCGATGCTGGCGTGGGCCGGGTACGAGCGAAAGTGGACGGGAGTTGCACTGTTTGCGGTAGGCGCCGGAGACGTCTCGGCGGCAGTGGTGGTTGTCCTAATATCTCAGGGTGCCTTCCTGCCGATGTTACGTGGCGTTCTGTGGGCAGGTGCGAACTACTCGGATGCAAACCGCTTCACGTACGGTGAGATATTTGGTGGATATGCGGCTTTGTTCAAGTATGTTGATAGTGTCGGCATGGCGGCGGCGGCGGGCATTTCGATCGCTCTTGTCTGGGTGCCGATTCTGGCGCAGGCCACTGCAGCCTTGGGCTTGGCAATTTCACGTCGTCTGCGCAATGCACGGATGTTGTGGCTGGCGGGGTGCGCGTTGGCGGCGTTGGCTGCCGTCATGCCACGGCCGGATCCTCCGCACTTGGCATACAGCATGCCCTTCGCCTGCATTATTGCAGCATGCGTAATGGCGCAATTGCCCGGAGGACTTCGTTTAGCCCTTGTTTCGGCGCTCTGCCTGATCGCTGCTGTGCCTGCTGGCGAGGTGCTGACATATCGCATGGGCCTCGAATCGACCGCAAGTCGCGTCGGTATAATCCGCGGGAACCACGAGGATATTCACTGGGTCCGCCAGTTGGAGCAGTTGGTTGCGCCGGGCGAGAGTTTTTTTGCCTTCCCCTATATTCCACTCGCTTACTTCCTGACGGAAGGTGCGAATCCGACGCGTTACTCCTATCTCCAACCCGGCATGATGAACGATCGAGACGAAGAGACTGTTCTTTCGGAGCTACAGGCTGCTCCTCCGCAGAAGGTGCTTTACTACGATCTGACGTCCAAGTACCTGAACCACTTCTGGCCGAACACTGACCCGCGCCGGATGAAACTGACAAAGATCGAGCGATGGCTGAAAGAGAACTATCGTGTGGAGAAAGAATTCTCGCACGAGGAGACATCGTATCAACTATTGCTGCGGGCTGAGGCACACAAACCATAGGACGAGCAGCAATCCAACGTTGCGGCACGATTTGAGCGTAAGGCTCGCCTTCCTTGAGGCCCATCGATCTGCACGTTTGTTCGATCCTCGCCTTCACGTATGGTGCAGGTCGTAGAGAGATGCCGTACACCTCCAGCCGTGTATGCTGACCACAAGGAGTGTCGCGTTTGGCCGAACAAACGAAGGTCGTCAACGAGAGATCCGGAGCCGTTCTCGCGGAATCGCTGGTCGCCGCGGACGATAGCCAGTCCCGCCGCAAGGGCTGGCTTGGACGCCAGACTCCGCCCGTAGGAGAGGCCATCTGGATCGTGCCCTCGGAGGCGATCCATTGTTTCTTCATGCATTTCCCGATCGACGTGCTCTTCCTCGATCGCGACCTGCGGGTTCTGGCGCTGCGGCGCGCGGTGAAGCCTTGGCGCATCGCTGCATGCTGGCGTGCGCACTCGGTCATGGAGTTCCCTGAAGGCGTGATTGACGCCACCGGAACCGCGACCGGTGATAAGATTGTTCTGCGTCCGGCGTGACTTTCCAAGCCCCTTTCCAATTCAAGGAATGTCACAAGCGCCTGAGCGAACGCCGTTCAACATGACGGCCATGAGGCCGCATCGCGCACACTCATAATGCCCACCACTTTGCTGCACCTCGCCCCGCTGCCATTGCCGTTTCGCATCTTGCTCCTGGCTGTCGCAATCGTTGCCGGAATCTATGATTGGCGCTTCCGCCGAATCCCCAATTGGCTGGTTCTCGCCGGGCTGGTTGCCGGTTTTGCCGGCCGTGGCATTCTGGGCGGCGCGGCGGGACTGCTTGCGGCCGCGGAGGGCTTCGGGCTCGCCGCCGTGATCTATTTCGTTCTGCACCTGCTCCACGCCATGGGAGCGGGAGACGTCAAGTTGATGGCCGCCCTGGGCTGCATTGCAGGCCCGGCAAACTGGTTGGTGTTGTTTCTCGCGACGGCGATTGTGGGCGCCATCGTCGCGGTAGTCATGTCGCTGGTGTATGGGCGCTTCTACTCGACGCTTTGGAATGTGGTTCAGATCGTCAAGGAGTTGGCGCTGTTCCGCGCGCCTTACAAACAACAGCCGCAGCTTGACCTGCATCATCCGCGGGCGCTGCGGATGCCGCACGGAACGGTCATCGCCGTGACGGCGGTATTGCTGGCTCTGGCGCGAGTCCTCTGAGCATCCTCAGCCGGTCGTAGCTACACCATCATCCATCAAGCTTTTGGCGCCGGTGGCGCGCTGCTGGCCTGCGGGTCGGGAGACTGCGCTTCCGGGCTCCCCTGGCCCTCGTGTGGCGCTCCCGCATCCCCTCCTTGCGCGGCGTGGGCCGAACCCGTCTCGGCAGCCTTCAAAAGCAAGTACATGACGCCGTTGTTGGGCAGATGCTCTTCCACGTAATCCACGCCCTGCGCCGTGATCGCATAGTCGCTTTCCTCGCCTCTCTGGATAAACCCCTTCGATTGCAGGTACCAGATGGTGAACATGAGGTGCTCGCGCGGGAACGACATAAGCGACTCAAATTCGAGCAGCGACATGCCGGGCCGCTCGTCGTTGCTGCGGCGCCGCGTATAGAGCAGGCACAGAATCCCCATGCGGCGATTGTGTTCACCGTCGATTCCCACGGTGAACTCCCTGAGGTTGAACACGCTCAGGGGCTCTTCGCGTTTCGCGCGATAGGTCAGGTCGTAGGCCTTACGTGTCTCGGGATCGGATAAAACCCGGTGCGCCTCGTTCAGCAGTACGAAGCGGTCGTAATCGGCGGTCTCGGGGTTGTCGGGATGATAGCGGGCCGCGAGCATCCGGTAGACGCGCTTGACCGTCTCCGCTTCCGCGTTCGGGCTGATTTGCATCAGCTCGTAGTAATCAATGAATGCACTATCTGCCATTCACCAACTCCTCCCCCACAACGGCCACCTCACCCGCGGACGCCCACCGCTTGTTCCGGGAGACCAGATCGCCTGTGCTCCGGAAGAGTTTCGGCGCACTCAGCACATACTCACGCCACCCGGCCTGAAACGCTCTCATATCTCAAAAAGGAATTCACGGGACAGGCACAACATCGGCACACAACCCTCCGCATACAGTACGGCCCCCATCACTTGCCGGTCGTCGGGCCCCCCGGGCTGGCAGTGCGTATTTCCGTATTTCTGGCTGGCTGTGAAAGGCCTGAGGAAAGACGTACGACTCAGTTCTGCAATGAGCCGTCTCTCATCAGGCCTTTCACGAAGGAACGTCAGGGCCGGCTGGGGCGAAGATCCCTCGTCAGGCCACAGTTGAAGCTACTTACCTCCTGACATTCTGCGCTTGCGGCGGCGCATCAGGAAAAGCACAAGTAAGATAGCGGCTGCGATCCACAGAATCGTCGAAAGAACGGTTCTATCCATTTCACTCTCCTTTGGTTTCGGCGGTCATTTCGACATCTCGGCCATCCCCCGGATTACCATAAGGATTCCGGGACCGGCGGCAACAATCATAACAGATGGCATGATGCAGAAAAAGATCGGAAAGATCAGTTTGACGCCAACCTTGCCCGCTTTCTCCTCAGCGAGTTGGGTGCGCCGCACGCGCAGGTACTCGCTGTGCGTGCGCAGAGCCTCGCCGACGCTCGTTCCGAACCGGTCGGTTTGAATGAGCACGGCAACCAGCTTCTTCAACTCCGGCTCGCCCGTCCGCTCCGCCATATGTCTCAGCGCGTCGGCGCGAGACGTTCCAGCGCGCGTTTCCAGAGAGGTCAGCATCAGTTCGTCGCTCAGTTCTTTGTGCGAGTACTCCAGCTCTCTGGCCACCACCCGCATGGCCTGGTCGATGCCCTGGCCGGCCTCCACGCACGTCACGAGCAAGTCCAGCGCATCAGCCAGCGACAGCGCGAGCGTCTGCCGCCGTTTGTCCACGAGACGCCCCAGTCCAAATCCAGGCAGGAAATAGGCCACGGCCGCGCTGAAACCGACGAACACCCATCCAAGCAGGGTACTGCGAACGACATCATGGCGGAAAATAAACGCGAGAGGCACCACCAGCCCCATCACCGTCATCCTGATGCCTGTAAACACGGCCACCGCGTGGTCGCCACGGAACCCCGCGGCAACCAGTTCGTTCCGCGTGAAAGAAGACTCTTCCGGCGAAAGGGGAACCTTCTCGCCCAGCCACTGCAGCGACTCCACTACTTTCCAGCCGCCCTTGTTGACCGTCTCCACCGGTTGCTCGTCAACGGCCGGCCCGGCCATCGATTCCAACTGGTGCAGCAGATTCCGCGGCCGGACAAAAAAGACGTAGCCGAATCCGGTGATGGAAATCAGAATGAAAGCGAACAACGCGACTGAGATAAGAACAGCCATCTTGTCAGACCTTGAAGTTCGTAATCCGCTTCATGGCAATGTAGCCGACGATTTGCCCGGCGATGGCGCCAACGATCATGTATCGCCCGATCGGGTTCCGCGCCATGCTGGGTAGATAATCCGGTGAAATCATCATGAGTCCGATGGCCAGGCCGATCGGCATCACAGTCAGTACCAGGGCCGTAATTCGGCCTTGGGAAGACATCGCTTTGACGTGGCCCTTCAACCGGAATCGCGAACGGATGAGCGTCGCCAGGTTGCTCAGGATCTCCGTCAGGTTGCCGCCGGTTTCTCTCTGCAACAGCACGGCCGAGACAAAGAAGCGCACATCGACGAGCGGCACCCGTTCCACAAGGTTGCGGAGGGCCATGTCAAACTGCGTTCCGAGATTCAGTTCATTGGTCAGCCGCCGGAACTCCGTGCCGAGAGGATCTCCGGCCTCGCTGCACAACATCTCCATGCTGATTGACAATGCATGTCCGGCCCGCACCGACCGCGAAAGGAAATCGAGCGCGTCGGGAAACTGCGCTTCGAAGGCCGTCATGCGCTTCGATCGCTTGTAGTTGACAAAGGCCACCGGAGCCATGCCGCCCGCCACGGCCAACGCGGCGATGCTGAGCCAGGGGAATACCAGTACATTCAGGCGGGCGCCCAGGAACGCGCCGGCGATCGCCAGTCCAACCATCGCGCACAACACGCCCTCCACCCGCCACGTCAATGCGGCGCCGCGGATGGCGGCGTCCAGTTTCCCGACGAGGGCGAACCGCGTGGTCAAGGGCGAAACGGCCGCGGGCATGGCGGACAGTTCGCCCGCGCCCGGAGCTTTAATCTCGACACTCAGGCTCGCGGACGAGACGGTCTTGAGCATTTGCCCGACACGACTCTTCCTCTGGCTCTCAAGGATCTTAAAGCCCACCCCGAGGGCAAGCATCATGACCCCGAAGAACGCAAGGAAAAGAAGAAGGACCAGTAGCCCAGGCATCGTGCTTCCCTACGATAGCTCCACAACGGTCTGAAACATCGTCGCCGGCAGTACAAAGCCGGCCGTTCGAAGTTTTTCGTAAAACTTGGGACGGATGCCCGTCGCCCGGAAACGCCCCGTCACCCGGCCGTCCGGCGTGATCCCGGTCTTCTCGAACAGGAAGATGTCCTGGGTCGTCGCCATGTCGCCTTCCATACCCACGCACTCCGTGATATGGGTCACTCGACGGCTGCCGTCGCTGAAGCGCGCCACTTGCACAAACAGGTCGACCGCAGAGGTGATCTGCTGGCGGATCGACCGGATGCTCATATTTGAGTTCGCCATGCCCAGCATGACTTCAATACGCGATATCGCGTCGCGCGGGCTGTTGGCGTGAATGGTGGTCAGCGACCCATCGTGACCGGTATTCATCGCCTGCATCATGTCGAGCGCTTCCTCGCCACGCACCTCGCCAACGATAATGCGGTCGGGCCGCATACGGAGTGCGTTGATCACCATCTGGCGGATCGTTACCGCACCCGCTCCCTCCACGTTCGGCGGGCGCGCCTCCATCCGCGCGACGTGCACCTGCCGCAACTGCAGTTCCGCGGCGTCCTCGATCGTCACAATGCGTTCCGCCTCGGGAATCACGGTCGAGAGTACGTTCAGAAAAGTCGTTTTGCCCGAACCGGTTCCGCCTGTGATGATGATGTTCAGCCGCGACCGGACGCAGGCCTGCAAAAGGTCCATCATCCCTTCGGTCAGCGTCAGGTTGGCTACCAGATCCTTGTCCGTGAGGCGTGTTGTCCCGAAACGGCGGATGGAAAGAATCGGGCCGTCGACGGCAATCGGCGGAACCACCGCGTTGACACGCGAGCCATCCGGCAGACGCGCGTCCACCATCGGGTAGGATTCGTCCACGCGCCGCCCCACGCGGGATACGATCTTCTCGATGATGCGCATGAGATGCGCGTTGTCCTTGAACTCCACCGGCGTGCGGTAGAGTTTCCCGCCCCGCTCCACATACACGAGCTTGGGCGTCGTGACCAGAATGTCCGAGATGGTCGGATCCTGCAGCAGCGGCTCCAGCGGTCCAAGTCCGAAGACCTCGTCCAGGACCTCGTTGACGACCTGCTCTTTTTCGGCGAGGCTGAGCGGCGAGTCTTCTTCGTCGACCAGGCGCGCCACCGCCGTACGAACCTCTTCCCTCATCCGCTGCTCCGGCAGCGTGCTGAGCGCTTCGAGGTTCACCCGGTTCAGCATCTTCCGGTGAAGCGTAAACTTCAGCTCTTGATGCTCTTTGGAATAGGACTCGCGATTAAAGAGCCGCAGGACCCACGCCGCCTCGCGTTTCGCCAGGCTTGACTGCGGCGGGCCCGATGGTCCCTTTCCGAACGGTGATTGGTTAGGAAATGACGCCATGAAAGCTAACTAGCCCCTCAGAAGAACGTTGAGAAAAATCGCTTGGGCGCAGGGGTCGGCTCCAAGCCCGCCAGCTTAGCCATCATATTCCCGATCTGCTTGCACAATTGAGTTTCCGGAAATAGCAACCGGCCCTCCGATGAGGCTTCATATAGCGTCTTGTAATCGTTGCCGATGATGGCGAACACACTCATTCCCAGCAACTTCTCCAGGTCCGGCACGCTCAGCTCCGGCCGCCGCACGACACGGTTGAGAACCAGCTTGATGTGATGCTGGCTGAATCGCCGCTCCCTCAAGTACTGTAGCAACTGTTTTGTTTGCAGGAGCGCCGGCACTTCCATCGTCGTTACTACCAGCAGCTCGTCCAGCTCCTCCAAAGCCCCGGCGAGCATAGCAGAACGCCCCCGGCCCAGATCGGCGATGACCCATTCATACTGGGTCCGGGCGAAGCGTAGCACGTGGCGAAGCTGCGAGGCGCTGGGCGGTTCGGGCACTTCCGATTCAATCGGTCCGCCCAAAACCTCCAGCCCGGCATGGCCGTTCGTGACCAGCGCGCGCCAGAAGCTCTTGTCCAGCCGATGGATGTTGCTGCACGCGTCCAGGATCGAATATCGGGAACTGGTCTTAATGAACGATCGCACAAGTCCGGCCGAGAGATCCAGATCCACGATGAGCGTGTCGTGACCTGTCCGCCGTTGGATTTCAGTAGCGGCATGGCAAGCCAACGTCGTCGCGCCAAGGCCCCCCTTGGCCGCGACAAAGCCCACCGTTCGCCCGCCCGGCCGGACGGCCTCTTGTACCTTTTGCCGTTCTTCGGAAAGCCGCTCCAGGGCCTGCGGCAAGGACGGGTTGCAGGGCGGATAGACAAACTCGCGAGCCCCCGCCCGCATGGAGCTGAGGATCTCGTCCGGAGTGGAGCTGGCGCTCACGGCCACAACCTCGGGCTGGCTGGTGCAGCTCCGGAGCTGCCGGATCAACTCGGGCAGCATTTCCATGCACGTCCGCACGTCCAGCAATACGACGTCGGGAGCGGCGCGCTCGACCTTCTCAAGAAAACTCGCCGGGTCGTCGATTCCAGCCTGTTCGTATACGACGCGCACCGGGAGTTGCTGCAGGCAGGCGCTCACCTCCTCCCACAAGTCGCTGGTTGAAATCGAGATTGCCAGACTCAGCGGATACATAGCCCGCCTCCGATCACTTCAATAAACATCACGCTCCGCTCCCTTACTGCTTCGGCGGCTGTGCGACGGTTGGCTCGGCAGGAGGCGGAACCGGAACCAACTGGTAAGTAGCCGGCGCCGCGGGCGCCGCATTGCCCTCCGTGGCTGGCCGGTACTGCGGAATTTCCTGCACTGGGATGGTATCCAGCATCGGCTTTACAGCGGCCGCGCCAGTGCTCTCCACTCCGGGTGTCCTGGGCACGCTCGCTTCGCCATCGCGAATAAACGGGCTGGGCATGCCGATTGCCGGCACAGGCTGGCCCTTCGGCACCGGCTGCACAATCTCCGGCGTCACCACCACCAGCAATTCCGACTTGTTTCTGCTCAGGCTGCGCGATTGGAAGAGCTTCCCGAATAGCGGAATCTCGCTCAGCCCCGGCATCTTGTTGAAGTTCTCCGTAACGCGGTTGTCCATCAACCCGGCAATTGCAAAGCTCTGCCCGTCCTGCAACTCGACTTCCGTTGCAATCTTCTGCGTCGAGAGTCCGGGAATATTGAACCCCTGATAGACAAGGCCATTGACGTAATCGAGCGAACTCACCTCGGGAGCGACCACCAGGTTGATCGTGCCTCGCGGCGTGATGGTGGGCGTAAAGGTCAACCGGATACCGAATTCCCGAAATTGGATGGAAATCGTCGGCGCGCCGCCTGTCGAAGACTGCACAACCGGATAGGGGAACTCACCACCGGAAAGGAAGCTGGCCTTTTTGCCGTCGGAAGTCAGCAGGTTCGGTTCGGCGAGGATTTGAAGCAGACTTCTGGATTGCAGGGCCTTGATGGTTGCGCCGAGGTTCAGGTCCGGGCGGAACAGGAAGACATTCAGCGCGTCCGACAAACTGAACGCCGGAGTCCAACCGCCACTGGATGTGCCGACGCCAGTCGACGAACTCGGCGCCGTGTATTGTCCTGTCGTGATGCGCCCCACGGTATTGCCCGCGCCCGTGCTCAACAGATTCGCGCCCAGGTCCGTTGCCGCCGACCGGTTGACGTCGGCAAATTTCACCCTGATCAGGATCTGCGCCGCGCTGGAAGGAGTAGCCACCCGCAGCAGATTGACGGGTTTGCCGAACATGCTGGCGATGGCCTCGGCCCGCTCCGCGCTGCCCAAGTCCTTCACCGTACCGCGCAGGAACACCGCCTTATTCTCATAACTGACGGACACGTCCTGGTCACCCAACTCTTTGCGGATCTCGTTCTTGAGCCCAGTGACCAGCGCCTCCAGTTTTTCGTCTTTCACAGGAATCTTCGGCGCGGGCCGCACGCTCACGTCAAACAGCAGCCGGTTACCGCCCTTTTGCCACACGATCAGACTCGTGTCTCCCGGCCCCTTCCCATTCAGCAGGAGTTCCCGGGAATTGACGGCCACCACTTCCAGAACGCTGTCACTGACGGTGGACACCCGTTGCACATCCACCGGACTGTCCAGCAACAGCGATTTGCCGACCGTTACCACGAGCTGCCGGGGCTGCGCCGACGCGGCGCCTTCTTGCGCGACAGCGCCGGTCCCAGCGGTCTGTCCGGCCGCTTGACGAGCCGGAAGTGGCGATACCGCAGCCGCAAAAAAAATGAGGAAAGACCAGATACGCAGATTCATTTCCATTATTCCTTCGAGGCTGCGTGCGCACTTCGCCCACTGATGGTCCGCTTATTGCCTGTAATGATCTCCACGCCGGGCGGCGGCGGTGGAGCAACAGCCTGGGGAATGGCAGGTCGCGTGAACGCTCTGGCTTCCAGCTTCGGCGCCCCGCCTTGAAGTATCTCAGCCAACGATGTACCGGGGGTGGGAGCAGTCGTCGTGTCCAGGGGGTTCCGCAACACGAGTTGGATTCGCGTGTCCATGCTCGCCAGACTGAGCTTCTCCGCCTGTTCGGGCGTCACCAGCAAGTTGACGACCTGCACCGTCACCGGCTTGCCCTCGGCGTCTTTCTGAATATTCTGTCCGGCGGAAAGAACCTCAATATTCTGGAGAACGGTCCGGGTTTGCGTTCCCACATTGCCGGTCGCGTTGGGCGGCACGCCGGAGGCCAGCAGGTCCACGCGCATGCCCGGGCTCACAAAACCGGCCACGCCGACAACATCGTTGACCCGCACCGCCACCGCCCGCTTGCCCACGGGAATCGTGGCCGCCAAGCCGCCGCCGGCGCCGGTCGCGGCGAGGCGCGACGCGTTCAGCGGTTCGCCTTTGTAAATGTTCGCCAGCACACCCCTCCCAACGGCATCGGCGACCTTCAGTATGGCGTAGGAGGGAGGAGCCCCTTGCCACTCGATGAACTCAAGATCGTCGCTCTTCAATACCGTCCCGATCGGCAGATCGCGCGCAGCCACCAGTACCTTTGGCGCTTTCCTGGCCGCCGCAGCCGTCATGCTCTTCTGTAGTTGCTGATAAACGATGAAGCTGGCGCCCAGGGCAACCACCAGGGCGAAGGCGACCACTATGAAAAACCTTTTATTCATAAATCCCCGGGTGCCCGCGCCGGCGCCGCCGAGCGATCGGCGCTAGCTGGCCAGTTGCGACCCCACCTTGGACCAAAGAGAGCTGACGGCATTGCGCATCCCCGTCAAGCTCGCAATGCTGGCCACCACGACAAACGCCAACAGCAGAGCGTACTCGACCAGATCCTGGCCCTCTTCGTCCCGCAACCAGCGGATCAGAATTTGTTTGGTCAACACTTCTGCCTCCATGCTAACAGGGCAAAGCCGCCCGCCCTCGCGGCGCTAGCTTTGCCCTGTTCCGTTCCAGCCGCCAATGGTTACTACGCTCCGGCCACAGAACCGCCGACTTTGCTGTACAGCGTGCTGATGTTGGTCTCGAGCGTCGTCAGGGCCGCAATTGCAGCCAATGCGATGAAACCCAGGAGAAGAGCGTACTCGACCAGATCCTGGCCTTCTTCGTCCTGGATGAACTTCTTCAAATACGTCATGCCTTTGTCCTTTTCTGAGAATACAGTGGGTTCTTCACCCTCAATGAACGTTTTCATGGCCGCGTGACCACGAACGCCCGCGTTCTTCAATCTGAGGAACACGAGCAGAACCGAAAAATATAGCCAAATTGACCAACCGCACCAATCCCGACCCGCGAGCAGACCTCATTTCGGCGTGCTCAGTCATCTCTTCGCCGCTCCGGGCAATGCTCGCGCACCGAATACAGCGCGCCACCACGCGATGCGCCGCTCTTCGCCGCACGGAATTGCATCCGATCCACGATCATACCCAATCTGACACCGTCGTCCAGCGTCTGTGACACAAACTTCACACGACCATCGCAGTGCAGGCAACGCGGCGGGAACGGGTGCGCTTTGGGCAAATCGATCTCGATCGCGACTTCATCGTTCTTCTTGATCGTGCGCGCCGCATCCGGCAACCCGCTGGAGCGAACCACGGCCAGATGCCGGCTCACACTCTCCGTCCACGCCGTTAGCGACCACGTCGAATGCGACCCAACTCTCACCCTGACCGGCAATTTCGCTTCGAGCAACATCGTGGCTCTTCTTCGCCTCAATTCACTGCCTGTTGACTCTACGAGTTTCTGGAAAGTTTTCTTTCCGGTCAATACTCCCTTTGGTTAGCATACGAGATGGCTAGTCGCTCGAAGCCAAAGTACTGTGGTACTTTATCGATGCCATTTCGGCGGCGAACGCGATTCTGTCCGGTTCGCGTCCAATGGCGTGCCCGCGCCGTTTTTCTTGTGAGAGAAGTACTAAAAGTGACCGCAGTCCGCTGCAACTAAAGTTCCAGGTACTCTTCCCCCAGGGCAGTGAGCCCGCCAGCGGCGGTCACACCAGACTGACTGCCAGCTTGACCATCCCGGACACCGGTGTTAACTTACGTTCAGCGGTATTTTGGGCCGCCGCATCCGATATGCTTCGCGTTGATCCTCTTCAAAAATCGCCGAGGCAGCGCCCGCGAGGATCGGCCCTGGTCGAGACGGGGGTCGTCCTCCTCGTGTTCCTCGCAATGATGTTCCTGCTGACCGATGAAGCGTGGGGCATTTTCGTCAAGGTGACCCTGCAGCACGCCGTGCGGATGGGCGTGCGCACCGCCGTTAGCGGCATTACAAATGACTCGAGCATGACGGCCAACCCGTCCGCCGCCATTAAGCAGGTCGTGCAAACTCAGTCCATGGGCCTGTTGTCCAGCAGTGATGTAAATAGCTACGTAACGATCACCTACTTCACCACGACCACAAATCCGCCGCAGCAGGTGACAGGTGCGAATGCGAACGCGGCGAACAATCTCGTTGTTGTTTCGCTGAACAACTGGCCGCTGCAACCCCTTGCCCCGCTGCTGCGGAGCAGCGCGCCGGTGCTGATCAACGTCAGTTCAGCCGATCTGGTTGAATCGACAGGTATGAGTAGTTCGAATTAGGATTCTTCGTACATGGACTCTGTCGAGCGCACAAGTTCCGGACGGCGCCGAACGCATCGCGGCCTGCGTCATCGGCGTGGCAGTGCGCTCGTGGAAGGCGCACTCGTCTTCACCTTCATTTTTGTACCGATGCTCCTCGGACTGTACACATACGGCTTCAATCTCGTTCGCATGGTCCAGGTCAATCAGGTCAACCGCGATGCTGGCCATATGTTCGCCCGGAGCGTCGATTTCACGACCGACACCGTCGGGCAGGCGAACCGGGCGATTATCTATAAGATTGCGCCACGGCTCCAGACCAGCGGAGCGAGCGGCACGGCAGTGATGATTCTCTCACTCGTCCAAAAGCTCGACACCTACGCCAACTGCAGTTGTTCAAATCACGACCAGGTTGTGTTCGTTCAGCAGATCACGCTCGGGAACTCCGGCCTCAAGTCGAGTATTTTTGGCACCCCGGCTGCCGACCAAAACACGGGTAATGTCAGCAACTACCTGAACGTCTCGTCCGCCGTCGCCAGGAACGTGGGAACCTATATTACCCTGGACGTGGGCGAAAGCGCGTATATATCGGAGACCTACTTCTCGTCATCCGATTTGAGTATTCCGGGCTTTCCAAGTCCGGCGGGCGCATATGCGCGAGCCTTCTTCTGATCGATAGGAAAAATGCAATGCCAGCCACGTGGGTTCGAACAATTTTGGGGCGGTCCGCGGCGAACAAAAACAAGCTGCGCAACAAACGGCAAACAGGCCGGCCTCCGGCGCGGGGCGTGACGCTGATCTACACCGCCTTTTCCATTGTGTTCATGTGCGGCATGCTCGGTCTGGCGATCGACGGCGGCGTCGCCTATTTCCTGAAGGCGCGTCTGTACCAGGCGGTTGACGCCGGCTGTCTGGCGGGCGCTCGCTCTCTCAACCGCGGCCAGGATCTTTCGTCCCAGGCCGCCAGTGCCCAGGCCACGGCATTGAAATTCTTCCAGGCAAACTTTCCCGCGAACTTCTGGGGTTCTAGCGTCTCCACTCCGACAACTACCGTCGCGGTAGGCACCACCGACGTCACCAAGCAGGGCACGCCGGGCGATCCCAATAGTCCTTACATGCCCGACCCGAATACCCGCTATGTCTCGATGCGCGCCACCGCCACCGTACCGCTTTACTTTATGCGCGTTCTTGGTCTGAATACGGTCAATATTTCCGCGTTCGCCCAGGCTGCCCGCCGCGACGCGAACATCATGATCATTTTGGATCGCTCCGGATCCATGAAAAACGCGATCAGTCAGTTGGTCACCTCGGCGGACTGGTTCGTCGGAAACTTCGCGCCGGGCCGCGATTATGTCGGCCTCGTTACCTTTGGCGGAACGTATAACCTGATCAAGCCAACCCAATCGTTCTCGCCCACTGTCGTAAATGCAATCAATACACTGAGCAGTTCCACCGTTGGCGGCACCACGAACCACTCGCAGCCGCTTTGGGTAGCTTACCAGGCTCTCGCTGAGCTGAATCAGCCTGGTGCCTTGAATGCCATCATCTTTTTCACGGACGGTCAGCCCAACACGGTTTTCGCGGATTGGGAAACTCCGGACAACCCGACCACGGGCGTCACCAATCTGACAAATCCGACGACGTGCAATAACGGAACCTATACGGTGACGGTTAGTGGAAAATCCAAGACAGCTTATAGCCCGGTGCTTGGGTATGCGCTTGTCCCGACGGGGAGCAATGTGACGCCATGGGGATTATTCGCAACAACGGTATTCGCCAACAATAATCAATCCGCCATTCCACCCTACCAGCCTAATTCAACCGCTCCAGGCACGGTGACGACTGATTACGTCAATACTGCGTATGACACCTACGACTCATCGACTTCCGGTTCGCACAGCGAATTGAAGACTATGTCGAAATCTACCGGTTGTGTTTTCCGAAGCGACTACACGAAGGTTTCGTCGGATTTCAAGCAGATCCCCCCGCAGGACTATTACGGGAACGCAACGGCTCCGGCGTCGCAAGGGTACAAATCGGTCACCTTGACCACTTTCAACGCCACCAACCTGGCGGCCGCTGCCTATAATGCCGGCGATCAGGCCGCCCAGCGCATGCGCGCCGGCACCCTCAACGGCATTGTGCCGCTGATCGACTGCATTGCCCTTCGTACGACTGACGCCAACATCGACTCGACCTATATGAAGCGGCTGGCGAATGCCAACGATTCCGCCAATATAATCTATAACAGCTCCAAGCCGACTGGTCTTTACGTGTATGCTTCTTCGACGGGGGATCTGCAGGCCGCCTTCATGGAGATTGCCTCTCAGATTCTGCACCTGCAGCAGTAATCGCTGAAACGCGCACTGCGTCCGCTTCACGCCGCAATGCGGATGGCGCCAGAAATCCGCGGCGTAGGACCGTTCCGGGGGCGGTGACCAATCCGGGGAACGGCTTTCGTCGCACATCTGCCTGCCGCTGGCTGACGCGTTCGGCTGGAGCGAGCCCCGGCCAGGAGCGGCAGGCGCGATAGCGGGAGCGCCGCTTGCACCACGGGAGGACGTTATTGCACTGGCGTTTCGGTTTCCGCCGCGATATGCAATTCTTCTCTTTACGGCTTGACAAAAAAGGATATAATGGTTCCGAACTCCTATAGGCCGAATGTACTAGTACTGGCCGCGATTGACTGCTAATCGTCTTAAGATAGAATCGGTTACGGTTGTTGGCGGGTTGTGGCTCGCTGGATCGGCCGGGCCGGCAGAAGGAGGCGAACGAGGGTGGGAGGACCGATACGCGCAGCCCTTGTCTCGGACCAGCCCCTATTGGCTGCGGGGTTGAATGCGGTCTTCGAGAAGTCGGGCGCATGCCGCTTGGTGGCTGTGTACACAACGGCCACGGAGCTGTACAACCTGTTGCCTTCCCTTGCTCCGGATCTCGCCATTATTGACGCTGGTGCCGATTTCTCTTTCCAGTCGCTGGGTGACGTCATCCAGGCTGTGCCCACCTGCAGGTTCGTTGTACTGGCGCGAACGGCGACGGCCGAACTGATTTACCACGCCCAGGAAGTCGGGGTAGCCGCTTTGCTCCCGACGACTTTGCCGGCGGCCCGGCTGCTCTCCTGCCTGGCGCGCGTCCACCACGGAGAGAGCATTCTCGATTTCAACTTGCCGAAAGATAATGAGCCCGCGCGGACCATCCATTTGACGCGCCGGGAGAGCCAGCTCGTTGAACTTGTGAGCCGCGGGCTGAAGAACAAGGAGATTGCCACGTGCCTGGAGATCTCCGAAGGAACGGTCAAGGTATATCTCTCAAAGCTGTTTCAGAAAGTCGGCGCCAATGACCGGCTGGAGTTGGCGCTGTTCGGCCTGAAGAACATCGGCAGCCAGTTCAACATGGCGCCGGCCGGAATGGCTCGCGAGGCCACTTCCGCGCGTCCGCGCTCGGCTATACGAGGCCCGCGGACGCTCTTTCTTCGATCTGACCCGCTGCGCGTTGCGCTACGATAAGCAACTGAGGTGTCGCCCGATTCACGCGCAACTATCCTCGGGCCGCCCCCGGACTGGGGAGAGAAAAAGCTCACCGTTCCGGTGTTTGCGTCCGTGCCTGTCAAGGCATGGACATCCGGCGTCCCCTTCATCGTCTCTCTGGCATTGCACGTTTTGGCTGCGCTTTGCGTGCCGGTGATCGCTCGAAACCTGCCTCAGGACCCGGACAAGGTGCGTGCGGCTCAATCGCTGCCTCCGCTGCGGGCGGTGCTGATTCTGCGCATGCCGGAACGGGTTTATCTGCCGGTTAAAGGCGCTCTTCAAAACGCGCTCAATCCCCAGTCGCCGGCGGCACGCCGCGCGGCGCCCGGCCGCAATCCGGCTGGAGGAAAACAAGCCGGTTCCGCCAGCTCATCCGCCGCCCGTGCGGCGCGGCAGACTCTGGCTTTGCCCATCCTGATTCAGCCCGGCAAGCCGGTCCGGTTCGATCCCCGGACGCTCAAAATGCCCTCGCTGCTTTACCTGTCGGAGTCGCGCGCTACGCTGCCCCAGGCGCCGGTAGTGCCGGGAGCGAAGACACCATCCACGTCTGTTCCGGGAATTGTGATTGCGGCCCAACCAGCCAACGCGGCTTCACTGAAGAGCCTTGCGCCATTGGCCTTGCCGCAGGCTCTCCCGTCGCCCGCGCTGCCGGCTTCCACCCTGACCGTCCTGGCGCCGCCCAACCCGTGGTCGCTCGTGCTGCATGGCGAGAAAGAGCAGGCCTCTCCTCAGGCGGGCAAGCCCGCGAACGGCGAGGAGGTCGCCGTTCTGGCAATCGCGTCGGAGGCTCCGAAAGCAGGCCAGCTTGTTGAAGTTCCTCCCGTCAGCCAGCCCGCGAGGATGCCCGGCAACAGTTCCGCCGCCGCCCATTCTGAACCGTCGAATGAACGCCCGGCGCCGGGCTCCGGTGCGAGTACCGTCAACGCCGCCGCGCGTGCAGCCCAACCGGCGCGTGGCGGCGCAACACAGGCTTCGCGTGGCGATGGACCCCAGGTAGCGCATAGCGGTGACGAGGCGCCGTCTCAATCCTCACCGGGAACTCTATCGGGAGGCAACAGTTCCGCGCCGCAGACCGCCGGCAAAGCGTCTGGAGGCATGCCGGGCCCGGCCCGCGTCCGCGTTACGCCGCTGGGACGCGTGCAGATTCTCGACCTGCCCGGCGGCGCGCAGCACTGGCAGTTTCCTGCGGGGGGAGCCTTCGACGTCGTCATCGTCCAACCATCGGCCGGCGCGACAATCCCCGACGCCGAGCGGCTCCTGACCGGCCACCCGGTCCATACGGTCTACATCGCCCTCGACACCGGTCAGGACTGGATCCTGCAGTATTGCCTGCCGCCCTCCGCGACGGCGCCCACGCAATCCGGAATGGTGGTCACGCTCGGGCCTGAACCGAAACTGGATGCTCCGTTTATCCAGCAGGCGGTCGTTCCGCCCCCGGCATTGATGCGGCGTCCTCATCCGGCGCTCTTCCAGGCGGTGCTCGATCGTGACGGCCGCCTGGCGCGCCTGCGTCCCGTGCAGGATTCGACTTACACGCTATCGACCGAACTGCTCCCGTACCTGGAGCAATGGCGTTTCCGCCCGGCGAAGTTGGACGGCGTCGCTACTGAGGTGGACGTTCTGCTCTTCGTCCCTTCCACCGCGTCCCGCTGACGGTCCGCTTAACCGTGCGACGTCATCGTGCGCGCCCCGTTGTCGGTGTCGTCGGTTGTTTCGGCCGTTTCGCTCCCGTCACACCCGAAATAGAGGTGGCAGGCGCGCTCGAGCATCACGGGCGACAACTGGTGCGAACGTCCCTCGTACTCGTTGATGCAGGAGACGATCCGGCAGATGTCGCGGGGATAACAGGCCCGTAGCGGCTCGCTGCTCAACGTCCGGCAAAGGCTCAGCAGACTTCCCGCAACCGTCGGATCGTACTCAAATCCCTGCCGTCCCGCCTCCTGGCGGAAGATCTCCATAAAAACGCGATCCTGCACGGTCCCTACCAGGATCTTGTTGGGCAGGCGCCGCAGGAATGCGGGGTCCATCAAGGCGCTTGGCTCCAGGTTCGTCGCGAACACGAGCATGAGTTCGAAGGGCACCTGGAACTTCAGTCCGTAGCGCAAGCTCAGGTAGTCAATGCGGCGGTCGAGCGGGAGAATCCACCGGTTCAGGAGAATGTTGGGAGTGATCAACTGGCGCCCGAAATCGTCCACCACCAGAATCCCGTTGTTTGCTTTCATCTGGACCGGCGCCGAGTAGATGTTCGTTCCCGTATCGAGCCGCAGTTCCAGCATGTCGGCTGTCAATTCGCCGCCAACCACGACGGCGGGACGCCGGCAGACGACCCAGCGCGGATCCATTTCGAAGTCTTCCCAGTTCGCGACTTGATGGATCACCGGATCGTATACCGAGATAATCTGCCCATCCACCTCAACCGCATAGGGAATCACGACGGTGTCGTCGTAGATTCCCACCAGCCGTTCCGCCAGACTGGTCTTGCCGTTCCCCGAAGGTCCGAACATAAAGAGCGACTTTTGGGAGATCAGCGCCGGGCCGACCTGGTCGAGAATTCCGTTTTCCAGCACGAGATCCGAAAAGACGCGCCGCAGCCTTTCGCGCGTGACCTTGGGCCGCGCCGCCTGCGCCCGCACCGCCTCCTGATAAGCGGACAACGTGACCGGCGCGGGCCCCGCATACTGGCACAACCGCATGCGATCGGAGGCGAACTTATGCCCGGCGGCCGTCAGACTCAGATTGAAACCTTCTCCGTCACTTCCCTTGATCTCCACCAGCTTTTCCTTCTGGAAATACCGGAACACCGATTCAATTACGGCATAAGGCAGTTTCAGCCGGGACGCCAGCGAAGTGATGGTTGCGGCTCCATCGAGATTGAGCCGCCGCGCTGTTAAGTCAACCACTATGGGCCACGGGAGATTCAGCGTGTCCATATCGATCGGCGCTGGGGGGAAATAGCCGGGTCTCGGATCAGGTTCAGACATCATTGCAATTGTAGTCGTATATTATCTGTCCTACGAGCCGATTCGGGCCCGGCACTGTAGTTTTGCGATCTTGCGCCGCCATTCCACGCCCGAAGAGACCGTGCAGCTTCAGCCATCCAAGTCCGCCCCGAGGCTCGGACAAACCCCGTATAGAAGAATCGTGCGTGATTCATCGCCGCATCGCGCGGCGCCGTCCGTCCAGGGAAAGTGGCAAGACGTGCTGCTTGCATACGTCCTGCCCCGCCCCTGACTTGTTTGCGGCATCCTGCTCGTACGCTGGTCGCAGACTGCTGGCCTGCGCCTATCGCACGACGATGTTGACCAGCTTCTCCGGCACCACGATCACTTTGACGACCGTCTTGCCAGCGAGGCTGGCCTGGATCTTCGGGTCCGCGAGCGCGGCCTTTTCCAGATCTTCTTTCGAAGTCCCGTGCGCCACAGTGATGCGGCTTCGCAGTTTGCCGTTCACCTGCACGGGCACTTCGAGCATCTCTTCGCGCGCCAGGTCCTCGTCGAACGCCGGCCAGCTCTGCTTGAAGACCGGCCCCTGCTTGCCCATCGCCGACCACAGCTCTTCCGCGGCGTAGGGCGCGAACGGGGCGATCAGCAGCGTGACCTTCTCCGCGCACTCCGTGCGCACGGCCGGAGACAGCCCGGCTTCGAGCGTCTGCAAACCGTTCATCAGCTCCATCAGCGCCGCGATCGACGTGTTGAAGTGCCAGCGGTTCGTGAAATCCGACGTGACCTTGCGAATCGTCTGATGCAATTTGCGCAGCGCGGCGGCGTCGGTCTCGCCGGAGCCCGTCTGATTATCGTAATTGCGCGTCACCCAGCGGAACAGGCGGCTCAGGAAGCGGTACTGGCCTTCGACGCTCGACTCGTTCCAGTCCATGTTCTTCTCGGGCGGAGCCGCGAAGAGCGTGAACAGCCGGCACGTGTCGGCGCCGTACTTGACCACCATCTCATCCGGATCGACGATGTTGCCCTTCGACTTCGACATCGTCTGCCCGTTGAGTTGCACCATGCCCTGCGTGAACAGGTTCTTGAAGGGCTCGTCAATGGTGACCAGGCCGAGATCGCGCATCATCTTGCACCAGAAGCGCGAGTACAGCAGGTGCAGAATCGCGTGCGTCACGCCGCCGATGTATTGGTTGACCGGGAACCACGGTTTGACCTTGGCCGGATCGAACGGCAGCCTGGTGTTTTTCGGATCGACGTAGCGGAAGAAGTACCACGACGAATCGACGAACGTGTCCATCGTATCCGTCTCGCGCTCGGCGGGCCCGCCGCACTTCGGGCATGTGGTTTTGAGGAAGCTCTCGCTCTGCGCGAGCGGCGACTTGCCGCGGCCGGTGAACTTCACGCCGGTCGGCAGCACGACGGGCAACTGGTCCTCGGGCACCGGCACCACGCCGCACTTCTTGCAGTGGACCACCGGGATTGGCGTGCCCCAATAGCGCTGGCGCGAGATGCCCCAGTCTTTCAGGCGGTACGTGATGGAGGCCTTGCCGAAGCCGTGTTCCTCGGCGTAGGCGGCCATCTTTTTGCGCGCCTCGGCCGACGCCAGCCCCGACCACGGGCCGGAGTTCTCGACGATGCCGTAATCCGGGAAGCACTCTTTCATCTCGGGCTCGACCGCGAGCTTGCCATCCACCGGCCGGATCACCGGCACCACCGGGATGCCGTACTTGCGGCAGAATTCGAAGTCGCGCGCATCGTGCGCCGGCACGGCCATGATCGCGCCCGTACCGTAGCCCCACAGCACAAAGTCGCCGATCCACACCGGCACTTCGTTACCCGTGTACGGGTTGATGGCCGTCGCGCCGGTGAAAAAGCCGTTCTTTTCGAGCTTTTCGGGGTCCTTGCGCGACGGATCGTCGATCACCTGCTTCAACTTCGCCGCCAGCTCGCCCGTGCAAAGCTGCTTCGCCACCGGATGCTCGGGCGCCAGGATCACGCACGTTGCGCCGTAGATCGTGTCGACGCGCGTGGTGAAGACGCGCAGCTTTTCGCCCGTCGCCTTCAGCGTGAAGTCGACCTCGGCGCCTTCGCTGCGGCCGATCCAGTTGCGCTGCATGGTCAGCACCTGCGCGGGCCAACCCGCTTCGAGCTGCGCCATGTCGTCCAGCAGTTCGTCCGCGTAGGCCGTGATGCGCAGGAACCACTGCGTCAGTTCGCGCTGCTCCACCGGCGTCGTCTCATGCCGCCAGCAGCAGCCGTTTTCCACCTGCTCGTTGGCGAGCACCGTGGCGCACTCCGGGCACCAGTTCACCAGCGAGTTCTTGCGGTACGCCAGACCCTTCTCGTACATCTTCAGGAACAGCCACTGGTTCCAGCGGTAGTATTCCGGCGTGCACGTGTTGGTCTCGCGCTCCCAGTCGTAAGCGAAGCCCATCCGCGCGAGCTGCTTCTTCATGTGCGCGACGTTCGAGAACGTCCAGTCCGCCGGATGCAGGTTGCGCTTGATGGCGGCGTTCTCGGCGGGCAGGCCGAAGGCGTCCCAGCCCATCGGGTGCATGACATCGTAGCCGCGCATCCACATGTAGCGCGCGAGCGTGTCGCCGATGGAGTAGTTGCGCACGTGGCCCATGTGCAGCCGGCCGCTCGGGTACGGCAGCATCTCGAGCACGTAATAACGCGGCTTCGAACCGTCGTCGGCGGCCTTATAGAGGTCCGGCTGAGCGGCCCAACGCGCGCTCCATTTCAGTTCGACTTCTTCGTGGTTGTACGGCTTTTCCGGCATAGCGATTTTAGAGTGTCCACATTGAGCTGGTCGTCGCCCTCGTTGTCGATGGGCGTTTCCAGCACAAAAGCTTTGGCGCACAACTGCGGATGGTTCAGAATGCGGCGGAAGCCTTCGAGACCAATGTGTCCTTTTCCAATGTTCTCATGCCGGTCGAGGTGTGAGTTGAGCGTCCCCTTGGAATCGTTGGTATGGATGACGGGAATCCGGTCGAGCCCGAGCACTTTTTCGGCCTGCCGGACGGTTTCTTTGAGGCCCGCTTCCGTGGCGACGTCGTAGCCCGAAGCGAACAGGTGGCAGGTGTCCAGGCAGTAGCCAACCGGAAACGGCAGCTTCGGCGCGGCCATGTCGCGGAGCGTTTTCAGTTCTTCGAGCGTACGGCCGATGGTCGCTCCGCCGCCAGCGGTGTTCTCAAAAAGCAGGCAAAAACCGTCAAAAACGAGCCCTTTTGAGGCATTTTCGAGCGATTTTGCGAGGGTTTCGAGAGCCAGTTCGAGCGTCTCGTGCCCTTTGGCGCTGCCCGGATGCATCACCAGATACTCGGCGCCGATCGCCCGGGCGCGTTCCAACTCGCCCCGGAATCCCGCGATGGACTTGGCGCGGATGGCGTCGTCCGACGACGCCAGATTGATCAGATAGCTGTCGTGGATCACCAGCGGCGTCAGGTCGTGCTCGGCGCGTGCCGCTTGCATTTCCTCGATTTGCGCCGGATCCGGCGGGGCGGTGCGCCACATGCGCGGACTGGCTGAGAAGATCTGGAAACAATTTGCGCCCAACTCGTGCGCCTTGCGGGCCGCGTTCGCCAGATTGCCGGCAGTGGAGGTGTGAATCCCGATCCGCATTCCACTGAGTTTAACGTGCCTACCGCAAAATGGATTGAAGACGCGCCGGGTTCCTGCCGATATGACAAGCGACCAAGGAGGATAGCGCGCATGAGTCTGGCCATCACGACGGACCGCAGCGAGCTGCTGGCCGAAGCGCGTGCCGAATACACCCGCGCAGAGGCGCAGCGGGCAACAGTGACCGGTGAGCAGGAGCGGCCGGTGCCGCCGGACGCGGTGCTGATCGCTACCGATCCGGTTCTTAGTGCGGAGATCCAGGCCGCCGAAGCGGCTGCGACCGTCACCCTGGCGGCGGCCAGCACCGCGGCGAGCACCGGGGCCAGCGGAACGAGCGGTCAACTGCTCAACATTGTCGGGTGAGCACCCGGACGGTTACGGCTGCTGCTTCTGTCCGGGCCAATATTCGCGGATCGATTCGGGGGTGACCAGGGCGCGCCACTGCGCATCGAAGCGCGCGGCAATGTCCGGCCGGTCGCGCAGGGTCATTTCGAGTCCCAGCCGGGAATGCGGGCTGATGAAGTCGTTGATGCGCGCGAGCCGGCTCTCGATGTCCGTCCAGCGGTTAGTCAAGCCGCCCGCATCGAGCAGCACCACGCGGTCGCCCAGCACGCCGAAGTTTTTGAGATGGGCGTCCAGCGAAAAGACGCCCAACTGCCAGGCCGCCTGGCGCGACTTCAGGAAGCGGTCGAGCCACACCTCGATCTCGTCGAAGCGCAACGCGCGCGCCAGATCGTTAATGTGATCCTGCAGGTTCGCCTCCACCCGTTCGATCGCTTCGGAGGCCACCATCCAACCGGGCCACGCGCCGACGCGGACGCGCGTCGGCGGAAATGCGACGCGCTGCGGAACCAGCGACGTGCCGGCGAGATACTTCTCGGCGAGAATCGCGCCACGCGCCTCGGATTTGACGTACCAGCGCCAGTACTCGCCCATGTGCGTGGTGAACCACAGCCCGCGCGGCAGCGCCAGAACGACCGGCTGGAACAGGAGCACCAGCAAGTGAATCTTCCGCTTCGGGTCCAGCGTCACGCGCCGCCGGATGCCAGCGGGCAGCCAGGATTCGAGCTTGCGGATGAGTTTCCAGACACCGATCAGGGCGAGGATTTCGGAAGGGCGGCGCTCCCGTTTGATGACCCAGTGCTCGGAGGCGTAGACGACCTTCCCGATGCCCTCGCCCAGCCGGGTCAGCCGCTCGCGCGTGAGCTCCCCGGGAGCCCGGGGCAGCACGCGGACCTTAGTGCGTCCGTCACCGTTCTGTGCAGCATGCACCATCGGATCTTCGGCGCCCATCCTCCTTATACGCGGAATGGCATCCAGTCACAAGGTATTTAGCGGGATGCAGTCCAAGGCAGCGAAGCGCAGGGTCGCAAGCGGGGAAACGGGCCGCCGGTTTCAACCATCATTTTCCTATAAGAGGCGAGCCGCCTGCGCGGACAGCGTGCGCGGCGCCCGGTGCTACGATGAGTGTTTTTCCCATGCAACTCGCGCGACCGCTCGTTCTGACGCTTTGCGCCGCAGCCCTGCTGCAAGCTTCTCTCTCACCCGACGAGAAGCTGCTGACCGAGGCCATGACGGCGGCGGAGTTGCGCGCGCACGTTTCCTTTCTCGCTTCCGATCCGCTGGAAGGCCGCGACACGCCGTCGCGCGGGCTGGACGTCGCCGCCGAGTACATCGCCTCCGAGTTCCGCCGCGCCGGCCTCGAACCGGCGGGCGACGACGGCTACTTCCAGACCGCGCCGCACGCCGCGCTGCGGGAGAATCTGGCGGGCTTCCACCTGGCTCTGGAGCGCGATGGCAAAACGCTCGCAGTGCCCACGACGGCCGTGCGCGTAACCGCGGAGACCGCGCTCGACTTGAAAGACGTGCCGCTGGTGCGCGTGCCGGTGGACGGCGACAGCAGCACGCTCGCGCCGGGCAGTTTCGACGGCAAGGCGGTGCTAACCGAGACGCCCGATTTTTCTTCGCTGCCCGCCGCCCAACGCGCGGAGGCCATTCAGCAAATGCTGCGGCTGCGCGCCCGGCTCAGGGAGTCCAATGCCGCGCTGCTGATCGAAATGACGAACCGCCTGACGCCCGCCAGGCCGCGCCTGACGGGGCTCGGTGGACGCCGGCGGACGCCGCCCGCGATTGAGATCGACGACCCGGCGTTGCGCGCGGCCGCCGCAACTCTGCCGCCGGGGCTGATCGGCGCCAGGATCTCCCTGCGTCTCGCCGCGCCGGAGGCGGAAACGGTGCGGCTGAAAAACGTCGCGGGCCTCGTGCGCGGTTCCGACCCGCAACTCAAGGACACGTACGTGATTGTGAGCGGCCATTACGATCACGAGGGTGTGCGCGACGGCGTCGTCTACAACGGCGCGAACGACGACGCGAGCGGCACGTCGGCCATGCTCGCGATCGCCGAAGCGGTGGCGCGCCTGCCGCAGAAGCCCAAGCGCAGCATCCTGTTCATCGCGTATTTCGGCGAGGAGAAGGGCCTGCTCGGCTCGCGCTACTACGGCGCGCACCCGCTCTTCCCGCTGTCGCGGACCGTGGCCAATCTGAATCTGGAGCAGATGGGCCGCACCGACGACAGCGACGGACCGAACCGGAAGAGCGTCTTCGTCACCGGCTTCGACTATACGAATCTGAAAGACTGGCTGGCGAATGCGGGCCGCGAAACCGGCGTGCGTTTCGGCAAGGACGGGACGAACTCCGACGCCTTTTTCGCGCGCAGCGACAACCAGTCGCTGGCCGACGCCGGCGTGCCCGCGCACACGCTGGTCACGGCCTACATGTACCCCGACTATCACCAGCCCGGCGACCACTGGGAAAAGATCGACTACGACAACATGGCCACGGTGACCCGCGCCATCGGCGTCGCGCTCCTCCGCGTTGCCAACTCATCGAAGCCGGTGGAGTGGAACGCGTCCAATCCCAAAGCCGCCAGCTACGTTGAAGCGGCCCGGGAACTGGTCAGCGGCAAGTGAGACGCGCGCGACTCGTTCGCCTGATGTGATGTGTGGCAGCCGTCCACGGCCGGACGGACTCGCCGGAGCCCGCTCCCGCAAGCCTTTTCCGCACTGCCGCAACAGAGCAATGCAGCGTCAGCGTGAAACGAATTGGCGCCGGAACCGGCGGCGGGCGGCGGAAGGCCCAAACCGCGCAAATGCGCGGATCGCATGGAATAACTGGTTTAGAATGAATCGCATAAAAGTCGAGAACCGCTCATTTGCGCGGTTTTGAACATTCTAAACTCGTGTCCTGCCGCTGAAGTTCGCGGCGGAAATCCCATGTGGGGCGGACGTCCACGTCCGCGCCGGACCTGGTCCAGACCGGGTACATCCTTTACATAGTTCACCGGGGACATCGTTTACACTTTGCGGCACGCTCTTGAGTAGGAGCGTCTATGGGCTGGAAAGTGAGCGGGGTCGTGGAAGAGCGATTTCGGTTCGTCGAGGACTACAACGCGGAGGACTGGACGGTGGCTGAGTTGTGCCGGCATTACGGCATCAGCCGGCCGACGGCCTACAAGTGGTTGGAGCGCTATCGGGCCGCGGG